>JAABUU010000467.1_pt1 | contig 90988 bp, 156 predicted proteins | sample 5559301 | NCBI WGS metagenome assembly JAABUU01 (sample SAMN10711884, study PRJNA513360) | rock metagenome | isolation source: Antarctica rocks | place: Antarctica: Victoria Land, Richard Nunatak white | reverse complement strand
CTTCTGAGCGGACGCGCCGTGCCGACCTCTGCTGCCGATGACAGTGTGCTGCTTAGCGTGTGCAGGTGAGGCAGCTGCGCTGGAGGGCCGGCGCGAGCCTGTCAGGCGAGGAGCAGCCGGCGCCGGCGGCGCGCTTTGTTCGGCGTGCGGGGCTGGCCTGCCGGCGCGGCTGCAGCGGAGGCCCGCTCAGTGTGCGGCTGCAGCCGATGGAGATCCGGACGTTCCGGCTGGCGCCTGTGCGGACCAGGTAGGCCTAGGCAGTGTAAACAGAGTGGGTTGGTGCTTGCTAGCATATTAGGGTTAATGTAGGTCATGTCTGGTGTGCGGCTCGTGAGCTTTGTATCTAGCATCCGTTCCCATCCAAAAGGGCAGCAAAAGGATTACGCGCAACAGAGCGTATCTTCAGCTGCGCAGAGCCCCCGACCACCTTGGCAGCCATGGCTTTCCCTCGGGCGGTGCTGGCCGTCCTGTTGGCCCTGCCGTTCGTCGCTTTCGCGGCCGTGCGTTCACCAAACCCGACTCGAAGTCCAGCTTGCGTGCTGGGCTGGTACAATCAAGATGGCAGCTGGCCGTACACTTCACCACACGCTGCTGCTTGCGGGTTGAGCTCGTTCTCAACGGAAACTTGCAGTGTCCATCGATGTCACGTTGAACAGCGTTCTGAAGCTGGCATGTCACTTAGCTAGAATGCATTCCTCAATCGTGCATCCACACCATGCGGGGAAGCCGCTTGTCGCGAAGGAGATTCCCTTCTTCTGGGAGAGCATGCTGGATTTGTGCGCGTGAGTGCGACAGCGCAGAGGAGCAGTGTCACTGTCAGACAGCAGCGCGTGTACTCAATCTTGCACGGGACGTGCAGGACAGCTACAAGGCCCAGATGAACGGCGCGAGCGTCGTGCCTACCCCTGTGCAGACGCAGGTGTGCAGGCGGCAGGCCTTTGCGGCAAGTTCAACTGCCTGATGCACTGTCGCGCACCCACGCCGAAAAGGGCACCTGCTCTTTCGCTGCCTCGTGTCCGTGGGTTTGCAATAGTGCGGTAACTCGGCCGATGTAGTGCGCTTGTCTTGGTGTGCGGTGGCGCGAAATTGTGTTTCGGGCACAGGTGACCGGCACCGCAACACTCAACTTCGACCGTAACGTGTTCACGCGCTCGACGGTTTCGTACTCCGTCAGTATTGGCCGCACACAGGACATTCTGAGCGTGCAGGTCGATCCTGCGCTTTCAGCGCTGACGCTGTCACTGTAAGCTGCTACGTGGGTGCGCTGTAGTGAAAGCAAATTTGGGTGTTGCGGTGAGGTGCTGTGCGCCTTGCTGACGTGGCACCATACCTGCTGCTTACGGCAGCGTGCAAGTGGTAAGCAGCGTGCTGTGAGGCGCGCAGCTTAAGTACGGCGCCATGGGCTACCTGGACCCGAACGCCGGCAAGTCAGACCTGCTGGCCTACCTGTACGGCCCCTCCAACGCGCCTTCAGCCCCCAACGTGCGCGCCCGCAACCACACGGCCACCTGTTCAATTCTGAGTCCGCTGGTGTAGCACCCCATGAGCTCGTGGCTCCGCGTCACTGACGTTTACTGCTCTCCGCTGGGGCCGCAGCCGATCACCGGCACCCTGAAGCGCGAGGACCTCCTCGGTGGGCGCCCAGGCTCGTGACGGGCGTGCTTGCATGCGCATGACACTGTGTTTACGATAATGCAGTCGACTAACGGTGTGGGTGCACGAGTGCGTTGCAGGCGGACTGCGTGGCAAGACGATCAATGACTTGCAGCAGGACGTTGACGACAAGATGGTCTACGTCGTGGTCACGACCAAGAACAACCCGAACGTGCGCCCGCCCTTCAGCATTCTGCTCGAAGGGGTGGGGGGTTCAATGTTGCCTTTATCAAGCGCTAGGTTGAGACGTGCTGATATCATTATTGCGAGGTCCAGGGTGTTGAGCAGCATCGGTCTCTTGTGCCGGGCACCCGCCTGGCGCACACGGGCTGCTGACGGGCTTGTTGCTGCGACAGGGCGCCATCCGCGGGCAGGTCATTAAGGGATAAGCGGGTTTGTGCGTCCTGCTTGTGCCGGTCTTACAGGGCAGTCCCAGCGTCAGCATGCTGCAGCGGTCTTGGGCGTGCGGCTGGAGCGATCCTGCCCTTACCACGCGCTGTTGGGGGAAGAGCGCACTTGCCGGTCAGTTCAGGTTGTTTGCGCATGCAGGCGGATTGCGCTTGCTTGCATTAGCTTACTCTGCGGCCATGCATTCACATACTCACGATGTCTTGCGGCACAATTGTGTCGGTGTTGCCTGATGTCCAACGCAATTCTTTTTTCTTTTCGGACGCATGTCGCCATCACAAGCAGTTCGTGTGAAATGTCATGTGCATGCACATGATGATAGTCTGCCTGAAGAGGCGTGAAGTTAAACTTAGTTTTGGTCAGGCGGGCATGCACATTTATTGAAAGATTACCAAGTAGTCATGCTGTGAACGCGTGGCACGCATTTACTTCACGGTGGTACAGCCTCGCACACATTGAAACACGAAAGTGTGCAGCCACTGTGATTACTGCAAACATGTTACTAAATGTTACTTGTTAAGATCATGATGCGTGCCAAGTATCAGGTGTGAGGACAGCAGAATCGTTCACCAGTAGCATGCCATAGCTATTGGCATGCTACTAGTATGTGACAGGTCATTTCAGCAGCCGGGGTTACCCACCAGGCTTCTCCCAGTCATACACCTCTCTCTCCCGAGTCATATACCTCGAGAAATTCCCACCTTGCCAAGGTGACAAGGCTTGTCCAGTTTGCCCTCTGTCTTTCAGCAACAGCAGCTGAGACTGTGACTGCCTGAACAGCCGTTTGAGGATCGTTTAAGGCTTGAGGTTCCTGACAAGCGTACAGCGCGTACGAGCGCAGTATGGGCACGGCGGACACCGTGGATATGGAACAAAATCCGTATGAGGTGCTTCAGCTGGAGAAGGAGCACGAGAGCAGCGAAGCTGACATAAAGAAGGTACACCACGCATAGCTAGCGTTCCTCCTGGCTGCTGAACGCAGCCACAGCCTTGTTTGCAAGGAGGTTGGCAGGACCGACGCGCTGTGCGCTGTGTGCAGGCATACCGCAAGCTGGCCCTCACCAAGCACCCCGACAAGCAGCGCGGCAACCCCAACGCGGCGGCGGAGTTCATGCTGATCCAGAAGGCCTATGGCGTGCTCACGGATGCGGCGGCGCGCGCAGCGTGGGACGAGCTGGCCAGGCGTGCCACCCTGTGTGACTCTGCACTGCGAGCACTCGCCTGTGCCGGGCGCTCACGCTGGCGCGCTCCAGGCGCGCCCTGTGCAGCAGCGCCACTGTGCAAGCTTGCACCTGTGGGTGCCCGGCAGGGCCAAGGCCGTGCGCGCCGCCCGCCAAGCGGGCGCGAGCGCCAAGCGGCGCAAGATGATGGATGATCTGGACGCGCGTGAGCGCGTGTGGAAGGCCGAGCGCAGCGAGGAGGACATTGCGCGCGCTAAGCTGAAGGTGTGGCTGCTGGGAGCGTTCAGCAGCGCTTGCCTTGCCCGTGCCTGAAAGGTCGGCGACTGCGAGGGGCCACGCTTAGCCGTGGCCTGGCCTAGGCATGGCTCTTTTGTGTCGCCCCACCAGCGCTATCTGCCTCAGCCTGTTTGATGTTAGAGTTGCTTAGACGCTCCAGCTGCAGGCGGAGCTGGAGCGGCTGAGGCGGCAGCATGCTGAGCGGGCCACGGCGGCGCGCGCCGAGCGCGCGGTAGCCGCGGTGGCGGCCGGCTTTGCGGGGGGCGGCCACGACGCAGCGGGGGCCGGGGCGGCGCCGGCGCCAACGCCCGCTGTGACGCCCGAGGCGCCCGCGGCTGCCCCGCCACAGGTCACAGAGGAGCTGATGCGCACGCTCAAGGTGCCCCCCTTGCTGTGGCAGGCAGGCGTGCCGATGATGCTGTGTGGCGTGTCGCAGCGTGTGGCGCTGCAAACCCCCTTGTGCATGGAAAAGACGGTGCACTCCGTTTGGGAGGGCGTGCACTCCGTTTGGGAGGGCGTGTGTGACAACACCCATACCTGAACTGGGTGTGCATGGAGCTTGAGGTCATGGGAGCGCGCGACTGCGTCAAGAGCAAATGTCAGCAAGTGGCAGTCCGGCGTAGGAGTGCTTGCCCTTAATGTTCGTGCTCCCGCGTGTTGTAACTTAGTTCGCGCTCAGTTTTTCATGTCAGGAGGCAGCGTCGCGCGCTGGCGCCCTGGCCCGCGCCACAGCCAGCCACGCGGGCCCTCTGGCGCCCGCGGCAGGTGACCTGGGATGTCGTTGACGGCGGCTACACGGGCGAGCAGCTGCGCGGCGCGTTTGACGCGCACGGCGGCGTCGCCGACGTGGTGCTGCGCGAGTCGCGGCGCCGCAGCAAGGGCAGCGCGCTGGTGATCATGGCCTCGCTGGCCGGCGCGGCGGCCGCCGCCGCCGCCGCGAACGGCCGCCCGGGCGCGCCGCTTGTGGTGGTTCCATTCTCCAAGGCACGCGCCGCGCGCGGTCCCCCAGCCGCGCGGCTGCCTGCGCTGCTCGTAGCTCCCGTAGGCGCACTGCGCTGCTTGTCGCGCAGGCCCCTGTCCGGGCGCAAGCCGTAGTAAATTTAAAATACTTGAGGCGTAGAGGTAGATGACGCATGGTGGGGCGGGCGTGCACAGTGGCCGTGACGTACAGCCCGGCCTGCTCCAGGCGGTGTGGAGGCACTGTGGATGTTTGCGGCAGTCATGCAGCAGCGTGTACCGTGCTGTCCCGCTCGGCGTGTGCCGTGTCGCCGCTGTCGCCGAGACAGCATGCGGTGCGCAGGTGGCAGCGGTCGGCGAGGCGGCTGAGACTGGCCCACCCGCCCCGGCGAGACGCGCGCCCGGCGCGATGCGCTCGCCGGTGGTGCACGCAGCGGCGCCCGCGCCGCAGGCGCCGGCGGCGGGCGGCAGCCAGGGCGTGCGCTTTGCGGCGTTTCCAGCTGCCTACTCGGCGGCGCAGCCGCGAGATGGCGCTGCTCCTGGGCTGCCCAGCGGCGCCGCGTTTGCCTCGTTCCCGGGCGCTACGCACGCCGCTGACAGCGCAGCGCCGAGCCCTGCCGCGCCTGCTCGTGCGCGCAGCTTCGCGTCTTTCCCGGGGCCGGCGCCGGGCGCTGGCGCCGGCGCGGGCGGTCCGGCCGCCGACGGCGGTGCGGCGTTACACTCTGCGGCCGTGCCCGCGGCAGGCTGGTCCGTCCCCAGGCCTGCGCCGGGCGGCGGCAGTGGCGCCACGAGCGGGGCAGGTGCTCCACAGGCGGCAGCGGCGGGCGATGCAGCGCCCGGGGCAGGCGCACATGGCCCAGGCGGCGGGTGTGCGTCGTTTCCGGCGGGCGTAATAGGGGGTCGGTGGGCTGCGGCGTCCGCGTCGCCGCCGCCGTCCGGCTCGGCCAGCCGCGACTACGAGAGCGTGACGCTGATGAAGCTGCGGCAGCGCGCGGAGCGCGAGCGGCTCATCGCCGAGCTGCGCGCGCAGGGCGACGACGCATAGCGGGGGCTGCACGCTGTTTGTGTGCAGGACAGCCGTAGCAGGGCCGGCGCCTGCTTTGAAGAGGGCTGGTATTGCTTCTAGGTCTTGGTGTGAGCTGTGTTTGCAGCCTGTCAGCTTCATGGCACTTCAGCAAGTTTGATGCCACGTCTTTCGGCCGTGAACTATCTGTCTGTCAGGTTCTGACATTCATTCAGTGGGAGGAGATGGTTATTGCGCCGGTGACTGTCATATTGACAGTGACTGCTGACATCATGTTGACATGTATGTCGCGCTGAACCATGCGCCTACCCGGCAATGTATCAAACCTGTGCTGCTGTGCACTGGCTGTCTGCATCGGCGACAGTACCTCCCCGCCAGACTTGCATTTCCCAACCATCGGCGACCCTACCAGCCAGCACAGCAGACTGACAAATGTGGGCCGCGATCTGCCAGAACCCGCCGCCACCAAAGCCTGCACACGTCCTTGGGACACCAGTTGCTGGCCACGCTGTGCATGGCCGAGGGCCAGCCAGCCCGCACGCCCGACATACGCCGCGTGTGCAGGACACGCAGGGGGCCCAGCGCCGCGCAGGCGCGGTCACAGCGGCCGCGGCGTGTGCCAGCGCTCCCAGCAGCCCAGGCCCAGCAGCGCCAGCCACAGGCCCAGCGCCTGCGCCTGGATGCGCGCGTACAGCGCCGCACGCCCCAGTGGCCCGCGCCCGACCGCCAGCACTCTGAAGTAGCAGCGCTCCCGCCACTGGCGCGCGCGCCGCGAAGCGCGCTCGGGCTGTCAGCTGCGGCGGGCCGCGCGGTGCGCTGGCCTGCTGCCCTGGCTGCACACCACCAAGCGCAGTGCGCACATGCACCCTCAAACTGTCAAGGCTCGACCTGAAGGGTGCGCGGTGGCCGTGGAGGCCATGCCGCATGCGCTCCCAGCTCACCCGGCCGCACCTCCATGGCCCGGTTGAAGGGCGCCAGCGGGTGCGCGACCTCGAACCAGGTGCTCCAGGCGGAGCGGTGGCCGCCGCCGCCCAGCGTGTCGTACGACGTCTGCGGGATCGGCGTCGGCTCCAGCGCCGCGCGCACCTCCTGCCGCGCGGGCGGCGCTGGCAGCCGCCCGCGGCGCTGCCAGCAAAGCAAAGGCGGCAGGTGGACATGCACTTGTGGAGCTCCAATAAAGCCCAACAGAATGAAACAGTTCATCTCGATGTGCCACATCCTTCACGCCCAAGCAGTGCATGGCATGACCTGAAAGACCTCCTCGTGGGTCTCTGGCGCTTCCGGCTTCGCCCTGACTTCCCGGCGGCCGCGCCTTGATGCGGCCGGCCGTGTAGGCGGCGTACGCGTGCAGGAACATGTCGAACTGCTTGTGCGGGCCCGCGGGCACGTAGGCGAAGATGCCGTCCTGCGCGGTGCCGATGCGCCCGCTCGCGCCCAGGAACGCAAAGCTGTGCAGGTCCTTGAAGCCTGCGCGCGCGCGCGCGGCCTGAGGGCGAGAACGGGACTGGACATTTTCAACGCGAGGTGCTCAGCAGCCCGCATGCATGCGACCACACACGCTCTGCCTGCGCGGGTGCCGAGTGTGCTGAGCGCTTCACGCCAGAAAGCGCGCGTGGCTGCTCTAGAGCGCTTCCGCTCAAAGCTGCCCACCAGCGCAGGGCAGGGCCCGAGGCTGCTGCGCCCCCGTGGCGCGCCGACGCCCAGCCCGGCCAGGCAGGCCGGGCTGGCCTGGAAGCGCAGGCCGAGCGCGGCGACGACCACATCCGCGGGCAGCCGGCGGCCGCTGGCCAGGCGCACGTGCCGCGCCTCGAACGCGGCCACGCCGTCCACCAGGTGCGCCGCGCGGCCCGCCTTGGCCAGGCGGAAGAACGCGTCGTTGGACTGGCCTGCGCGCGCGCGCGCGCGCGCCGAGCGCTTGCGCTGTGTGGAGTCGCCTGGGATGCGCGCGCAGCGCGGGGTGCCTGCCGGGCGCGCCAGGGCTGCTGGCCAGTCTGCTCGAGCCGGGCGCGGCGCCTGACTTGCTGCGGCCGCATGGAGGCGTGCAGCCGCATGTGCAGCCTGCTTGGTGTAAGCCATGCCGCCTGCACGCAAAGGCCGCATGAAAGAGCCGCAAAGGGGTGCGTGCGCCCCGCTGCGCCTGCCAACCCGTGCGAAAGTGTATGCCCGGCTCATCTCAGGCACCCTGATCCAGCGCTCCCTGCACGCTCCCTGCGAATGCGCGAGTCCTGCGGACGCTCGGGGCCGCGCTGGTGGCGGGCCCGCGCTCGCCTGCATAGTCCATGTCCGATGCGTCGCCGCTCGGCATCATGTGCTCCAGGCCGGCGGGCCGGAAGAACCCGGATGCCAGCCACGCGCGCATGAGCGCCATCTTCCAGGTCCACGGCAGCAGCGGCATCTGCGTGATGCCGCCCATGCTGAGCTCGCGCGAGAACGGGAGCAGCCACCTGCGCGCGCGCGCGCGCCTTAACGCACCCGGCAGTGGCGTCCACATTGAAAGCGGTCTTCCCGTTACATTGCGTGAGGCTCCCCGTTGTGCATATTGAAGCGCTTGTTCACGGCCTGGTCGTAAGCGCCACGCGATCCAGGCTGTGCAAGCACGGCCTGCAAGGCTCCCGGCGGGGCATGCGGCTACATGGGACAGGCTGCACATGTAGCAGGCGCCCCAGCCTGGGCGGATGGCTGCCTCCCCGGCCATACCGCCGCCGCTCGCGGGCGACGAGCGTCACGCTCGCGGCGTTGCTCGCCACCGCGGCCTCCATGGCCTCGCAGGCAAGGCGCCGGACCCCAGGATCACGACATCCTGGCCCCAGGCGTGCCGGGGCCCTGCATGTCAGGCCTCCACCCATGCAGAACGGTGTCAGGACCGTGCATGTCATCCTGCAGTGCCCATGTCCTGCAGCTACTCTCACACTCTGCTTAAACGGCTTTGCATGCTGAAGTGCCTGTGCCGTTGCCAACACACACATTGTGACCCTGCTTGCGCAGGATCGGCAGAAATAGCTGAGAAGCGGCAGAGCCTGCTGCTTGCAGCGGCCGATGCTGAACAGGCGCGCCTTGCCGGTGAGGTCCCCGCGGCTAACGGCGCAGTCGCGTCCGCCCTCGCGGCCGGCGAGCGAGAGCGTGCCGGTGAACGCGCCGCCCGGGTCCAGGCCGCGCTCGGCCAGCGTGTACTGGCCCGCCAGGATGCCGTGCGTGACCATGACGAACTTGGCGCGCAGGCGCGACGCGCGCCCCGTGCGCACGTCGCGCAGCGTCAGCACAAACCTGCGCCCCGAGCGGCTCTGCTGACAAGATGGCGGGTGCTGTTTGTGCAGCCAGGGAGGCTGACCGCTGCTTTGGCGAAGCCTAGCGGATGTGCACTTGGGTGCGCCCCGCTGTCCCTTTGGTCCGCCCAGCCTGCGGTGCAATCACCTGACAGCATGCATGCAGCGCCTTTACAGGTTGGTCTGTACGCTGCAGGCGGCCCATACTGAACAACTGCAGGGCCGGAAAATTGCACACCCGTCGCCGCTGGGCGCCTCCTGCATGGTCTCCACCTCGGTCGAGAGCCGCGTGTGCGCAGGCATGCCGCGGTCGGCCGCGAAATCGCGCAGGCGCTCCAGCACGCGCGCGCCGCTGACTTTGGACAGCGCCGCGCCCAGCGGGTAGTCGCGGTGCCAGCGGTACATGATCTCCGGGCACTGCGCGGCCGCCGTCGGCGGCCGGCGCCTGCACAGCCGCGGGCAGCGTTGGAATAGGCACGGAGTGAGCTCGCCTGCAGCGCGCTGTTCGCGTTTGCCAGGTTGCTCCAGACGCCGCCGTAGCAGTCCTGGCGCTCGATGATGGTGTAGGGGATGTTCAGCTCGGTGCAGCGCCCCGCGCAGATCACGCCGCACACGCCGCCGCCGACGATGGCAATCTCTGTGTCATCTTGTACTATAGCATCCTCAGTCGACGCCACCGCCTGCCCCATCGGCCAAACGCCCGGCTCCAAGGTCGATCGAGAGTGACTCAGACGCTGGCGCTTCCGCGGCGAAGAGGTGCACTTCTTGGTCTGCAGTCTGTTGTCGTACATCTAGCCCTAGTAGGGCTCCTCAGCACGCACACCTAGAGGAGAGAAGAATACATATGCACCAGAGCCTTCCTTCCTTCCTTCCACCGAGTCTGTTGTCAGTAACTAGCGGCTTGACTTTACACACTTGAGTGCGCAGCTGCTGGCACTGTACCAACGCTGTGAGCTGACGCTTGAGCGCGATGCTGCCCAGCACAGAGGTTCTGGACGACCTATGCAGCCGATTTATCCTAAACGTCCCTGCAGAAGAGCTCGGGTGAGCTGCTGGCTGCGAGCAGCTTGTTGTGTTCTTCGCCATGGCCGTTCAGTCATTCTTCCCAAGCTCACCTGTGTGACCTCGCTGCGTGCAGGTCCTTCGAGAAGCTCATGTTCTTGGTCGAGCAGGCACACTGGTTCTACGAGGTGCGCTCGCCACCAGCGCAAGCGCAGCTACAGCCTATAGCGCAAGTGTCACGCTCGCACTCAACCTGACCCGGGCAGCGCGGAGGCGGCAGGACTACTACAGGGACCGGGACGCGCAGCTCAGCTCCATGCCGCTGAAGGCGTTCATGACGCTCATCTTTCAGCACTGCCCCGGGCTGGCGCCGTTCGCGCCGCAGCGCGACGACATCCTCGCGCAATTCACGGCGTTCAAGCAGAGCGTGCCGGTGATGGGCGCGATCCTGCTGGAGCCGCGCCTGGAGAAGGTGCTGCTCGTGCGCGGCTTCCAGGCGGCCGCGTCCTGGGGCTTCCCGCGCGGCAAGGTGTCCAAGGACGAGAAGGACGCCGAGTGCGCCGTGCGCGAGGCGCGCGCCGCCCAGCGCTGCGTGAGCCAGGGTGGCAGGCCTGCTACGCGTCGGCTGGTGCTGGCTGTCTGCAGCAACGCGCGCTTGTGCGGCCAGCGCCGGGTCCGGGCTCCTCATATCATAGCGCCCTGCCTGGCTGCGGGCGAGCTGCCCTGGGCCTTCACCACTCTGCGTGCTTCGGCCGGCACACACTTGCTGCTGCGTGGGAGCGTGTTGCGTGCCTGGTCGCGCAAGCCTCCTCTTACAGGCGAGAGCAGGACCAATTGCGTAGTGCCACAGGTGAGGGAGGAGACCGGGTACGATGTCCGCCCGCTGCTGGTGGATGAGGACTGCATTGAGATGCACATCGGCCAGCAGCGCAGCAAGCTGTTCATCATCGCCGGCGTGCGCGGCCCCCCCACACATGCATGCCGGCTCAGGCCGCCTCTGTCTTGCGTTGCTGATGCGCTCGAGGCGGTGGTACATGGTGTGTCAGGGGGGCTGCCTCGTCTGTGAGGACGCCCTTGGAATTGTCTTTCCTGTGATGATGTTGTGATGCTGCGGCCTGCTGATACGCGGAAGCACAGGCGGCTTCTTGCGATACTGGACTCGTTGCGCCCTTCGAGTAAGTTTTATGTTGCGCTGAGGCGTCTGTGAGTGGGCTGGGGTCTGTGGGTGCCTGGCGCGCACGCGCAGGCCGCGGCATGCAGACGCGGCCCCGGGAGCTGCTGCGCAGGTGCCCGAGCGGACGCACTTTGCGCCGCTGGTGCGCGGGGAGATCGGCGGCTTCGCCTGGCACCTGCTGGCCGACTTGCCCGCCACCAAGGAGGCGGCCACGCTGGCGTACCACACGCCGGACGGCAGCCGGCACCGCTTCTACATGGCGCGGGCCCTCCGCGCTCTGGGCCCTGCGCGCTCCGGGACGCCAGGCGGCGCCGTGCGGGCTGCCGACAGTCACAACAGAGGCACAGAGGGTGCCCGCGCGAGCCGGACGAGTGCATAGAAAAGTCCGGCAAGACATGGGACGCGTACAGCAGGGCACGGGGTGCGGCCGCCCCGTTTCGCACACGCGCAAGGCGCATGTGCGGTGTGGCTCGTGGACGGCTGCGCGCGCGCGCCGCACAGGTGTGGCCGTACGTGAAGCAGCTGCGGCATTGGGTGCGCCAGCGGCGGCGGCAGGGGCGCGCCGCCGCGGCCGGCAGGCCCGCCGCCGCGCCGCCGCTGCCCGCAGGCCCCGCGGCCGCTCTGCATGGCCGCGGCATGGACGGGGAGCGCGGGGGGGCTGTCACCGCGCACGTGCAGGCGCGCCCGGGCGTTTGCCACTCACGCATGGTCTGTATTATGCATGCTTGTTTGCGCGCGTGTTGTGACCCCGCCTGTTGGAGACGAGGACTGCAAAGGGCGGGCTGACCCCGCCTGTTGGAGACGAGGACTGCAAAGGGCGGGCTGATATAGAGGCGTTCCAATGGTGCCTCCTTATGCTTCAGCACGGGTCAAAGCCCGAAGATCTTGGACCCCATTTGATAGTGTCGAAAAATAAGTGATGAACAATCTTGTCAGAATATGACCATGAATGGGGCGGCAGGCACCGCCGGAGCCCGGGCAGGCGTGGCTCAACTTCCGCTTTGACCATGCAGCAATTCTGCAGCACCTGCCCACGGTGCACTAGCCCGGCGTTGCTGGCGCTAGCAGAGCTGCCGCGCTGCCGTTTTTGAGCGCAGCGCAGCATGCACGGTATACTGCAGTGGTGTTGAGTGCCATGGTGTTTTTGTTCAAGCCTCAAGCCATTTTGGTCATACAAGCCTGAACAGACAAGTCAGCAGACGTGAAGCCTCACCAATCGGCATGACAGCGACTGCTAGCTTCAACAATGGTAGTTCGCTGTAATGTTAGCTACCTGCTGATCTAAAACAAGACTGCTGGCTCTGAAAACCAGGGACCTAATGCCAAGTGAAGGACATGAGGCGCGCACACACCTGCGCCGCTTGGGCGGCGCCCCACCCCGGCGCTAGGCAGATAAGTTCGGGAACAGGCACCGCCGGGCCAGGCGCGAGCCTTGCAGTGGCCCCGGCCTTGGCCTCAGTGCAGGCGGCGGGCCCGGCAGCGGCTTTGCTGGCGGAATCGCTTGCACCCAGCGCTGGCGGCGGCGCAGCGCTGCATGCTGGGCACGCCCTGTGAGCTGCACAGCGGGCCGCGCACGCACAAGGCCCTCTGTCCGCATGCCCGCAGGCTGTGCTGGCCTGGACCGCGCTGATATGTACCGTGACCTGTACCCCACTATTCCCGTCACCTGGAGGGCCTGCACCCGAGCCTGGCAGGCCTGGCGGGGCGCCCCGCGAGCCCGGAGGCCCCGACTCTGCCGAAGGTGAAACGGCCTGTACGGCCGGCCCTGCAGCGCCAGCCTGCACGACCAGCACGCCCGTGGCGCAGAACGCACGCAGCGCATTCTCCGCCACAGGCGCCGACGGCACTGTCGGCAGTAGCCATGCGCGCTCGCCGGGTGCACCGCATGGTGCGCCGGCTGCGTCCGCGGGCGCGCCCGGCGGCATGCAGCCGCAGCCCGCGCCTGCCCCGCTGCAGCCGTGCAGCGGTGCATGAACAGGCCGCCCGGGCGCGTCGGCCGGCGCTCCCTGGCAGGCTGCAGGCGTGCAGCCAGGCGCGCGGCCGTCCCACAGCGCGGCGCGCACATGCGCCAGCAGCGCTGGCCGGGGCAGGCAGCCGCCGGGCGCGCCGGCCAGCGCATGCGCCGCATGCGCCAGCACGGCCGCGTACGTCGCCACGAGCGGCGCCAGCAGGCGGCCGGCAAACTCCAGCGCCCTGCGCGCGCAGCACCCGGCCGCCCGCGTGACGCGCCGCACCTGCTCCACACTGCTTGGCATATTACAAGTGCGCCGGTCCGATGGTGATCACTCACACCGCGTACTATGCCGGCTTGCTCACCACGTCCCCAGGCAACGTGATACTTGTGAAGTTATGCAACCAGCATGTGCTACACAGACCCATAGCGAAGTGCGCAGCCCAGAGACACACAAGCAAGTCCCTCTGCATTTCAGGACAGTGGGACCGCGCCTGAGCCTGGAGCTGCCCAGGTCCGCCACCACAAGCCACTCGTCAGCATCTTCGCCGCACACGCCGCCGCCGCCCCCGCCGTCCCCGCCGTCCGGCGCGCGCTGCCGGCGCTCGTGGCTGCTGGGCACGAGCGCGGCAGCTAGCGCCGCGTCCCAGCCGCCGCCCAGCCCCGCTGGACCAGGGGCCGGGCCCAGCTCCGCCGCCAGCAGCGCGCCGAGCCACGCCGCCGCGCCCGCGACCTCCGCGCGGCTCACCCGGGCGGCCACGACCGTAGCACGGGCGTCTCGCGGGGCGGCTGCCAGCGCGGCGCCCGCCGCCCCGCCCGCGGCTGGCGGGGCTGGTGCAATGCCCACGGCGGCGGCTGCGCTGTTGCCGCAGCGGCAGCGGGCGCTCCCGCAGCGACCCGCGGGCGCGACGCCGGCCGCATCCGGGCGCGCCGCGCATGCAGGCCCGGTGCAGAGCGCGCCGCGCGCGAAGGACAGCAGCGCGGCCGCGGCCACCGCGTCCGCCGCAAACGCCGCCAGCAGCGGCGCCAGGCGCGCGTGGAGCTGCAGCGCCGCGCCGGGGCCCGCGGCTGTGCGCACCGCCGCAGAGCAGCCCCGCCCGTCGCATCCGGGGGCTCCCTCCCAAGCGTGGCCGGGCTCGCGCACAGGCTGCGCGGCGGCGGCGGCGCCGCGCGCCGCCGCAGGCCGGCGCTGGCGGAGCTCCAGGCAGCCTGTCAGCACCCCCGCCAGGTGCTCTGCCGCAGCGTGTGCCCCCGACCCGGGCTCCCCGGCTGCCTCCTGACGCGTCCCCATGCTATTCTGCCTGGGAGTGCTCGCGCACAGGCCCCCGCCCGTGCTTCCTGCGCCCCCTGAAGCTTCCTGCCCTGCGCAATGGCCGTCCTCGCCTTCGCAGCAGCCAGAGCAGGCGCCAGCTGTGCACACACTTGCATGGTCCTTCCCGGCGCACTCGGCACGATCTGCCACCCGCGCTTGCGGCGCTGCGCAGCCGCCGCCGGGCGCCAGCGACATGCAGCGCACGCCGCGCCGCCGCAGCTCGCCCTCCAGCCAGGCCGCCTGCGCCTGCACAGCCGGCAGCACGCGCCAGGCGCCCGCTGGGAAAGCCCGCGGGGCGGCCGCTGCAGGGTCGGGTGGGACCGCTGGTTGCGCCGCTGGGCCGCTGCCGCCTCCGGCGCCAGCCCTGCTAGAGACGGGCCTGGCGGCCTCGGCCTTCCTGCAAGCGTGGTCGGCGATGGGGCCGAGCGGGGCGGCGGCGGCCGCGGCGAGCAGGGTGGACGCCGGCAGGGTCTGGCAGGCGCGCATGCGGGCCGCCAGCTCCGCCCCAAGCGCCTCGACCGCCATGCGGCGCTCGCAGCTGCCCTGCATGACCGGGGCGGGTGTGAACGCGTGGTCAGTGCACCGTGAGGCCACGTTCGCTGAGTAGGTCACACCACGCAAGCTGGTGACACAGAGCGATGCGCTGTGAGCACCCCTCACGCTACATGAAGTGGTTGAGTCCAGGGCCAGGCGCGAGCGTGCTCACACTCCACAGCAGCCGCTCTCAGCGCAGTCAGAGTGCGCTGCCAACGCACAGCGCTCTGCGCGCCGGGGGGGGGCGGGGAGGTCCACCTTTGGCAGCGCTCTGCGTGCGAGGGCGGCGAGGTCCCCCGCGCCGCGCTCCCCACCCTCCGCATCCAGCGCCGAGATACCAACCTCCTGCGCGCCTGGGAGCCCCTGCTGGAAGCTGGCTGTCCGGGAGCTGCTCGCATTCTAGAAGCTGGGCCCCAGTGCACCGCATGACCAGCAGCAGCATGCTGGAGACAGGCCGAGTGGAGGCATCACATGGAGGGACCGCGCACCCGCGCGAGCCACACCGCCAGCAGCAGCGGCCTGCCAAGGGCCACGACCGCACAGCCGCATGCGCCGCCGGCGCCCGGCGGCTGCGCCCGCGCCGGCCCCCAGCCCCCGAGCGCGCGGCGGGCCCAGCCGCCCAGCGCGCGCAGGCACAGGCGCGCGGCGACGCCGGCGAGTTGCCACACAGACTCGCGCCGCTTGGGCCGCCCGGCCAGCTCGGCTGCCAGCCCGGCCTCCTCCAGCACTGCGTCATAGGTCAGCGCCGCGGGCGCCAGCGCGATGGGCTGTGCGCCGCGGATCGAGGGGCGCTGAGTCTGTGACCATGGATCTAGTAGCAATGATGTCTGCCACCTGCTGTGTTGCCTGGAGCGGCCGTCCATGCGCCTATGGCTCATGCTGTGAGGCTTACACAAGGGCACCTCATGCATCCTGTCCCCGTGGGAGAGCTGGCGGTGCGGCAGAGCAATGAAGCATGACGTGCCCTGGTATCACAACAGTCGAAGCGGAGCGGGCAGGTGAAGCTGCAAATGCTCACGCGCTCGCTACAGCCTGTACCTACAGCCACCCCTGACATGGGATCACACGCGGGCCACTCATGATTTGTAGTGTGCAGCGGCAACCAGAGGTGCGCGCACCCGCGCCAGCGGCGCGTCCAGCGCGGCATCCACCACGAGCGCCAGCAGCCCCAGGCGCGGCGCGCCGATGCGCCCGTCGCGCGAGCGGCCGCCCTCTATGAAGAACTCCAGGCTCGCGCCGCGCTCGAGCAGCGTGCGCACATACCCTGCGCGGCCGCCAGTGCTGCACTTATGCACTAGCGACACGGAAGGCAGACACCGACGCACCCCGCGGCGTGTCCGCCCCTCCACGCAAGCAGGGGTGTCCAGAGCGAGCATGCAAGGGGGTGTATTCCATCAGAAGATTTGCGTCAGGTGCGATGTAATGGATTAGAGGCCTGACTAGCATGCAGTTGGCATGCAATCGTGCACCCGTAATACGTGGGGCAGACCTTACCCCACACGCCCCGAATGAGCCTAGGAGCGCGTGCCTGCGAGCACTCGCCGGTAGAGCGCGCCATCGCCGCCGGCGCGCCCAGCGCCGGCGCCGCCCGCGCGCCGGATGAAGAACGCACCCGCGGCGCGCAGCAGGCGGCCGACCAGCGGCAGGTCCAGATTGTCGCCCGCCGCGATGTGCGGCACCTGCCGAGCAGTGTATGCTGTGAGGTGCGCCAGGCGGGGGACAGCGTGCGCTTGGCGCCCTGGCAGGGCCGCCACCCTAGCGAGGCAAACAGCAAAGCGTCGCATACGCATCACCCTGCATGTCTATCAGGTGCGCGACTCTGCATGCTCGTGGACAGAGCCGCTGCGTGTGCCGCACCCACTACCCAGGCGCGCGTGTGCACCTGCACACGGAGCTGCCTGCAAAGCAGCCCGCAGCGCAGGATCGGGAGTCAGCTGAGAGGTCGGTCCTCACAGCGCACCGGCAGGCCGCTGGCGAAGCACACGTAGCTGAGCAGCAGGTAGTCGATGTGGCTCTTGTGCGTGGGCACGTGGACCAGCGTGTGAGACCGCGCCAGGCGCCGCAGCCTGGCCAGGCCGGCCTCGTCCACAAACACGTCCGCGCCGAACAGCAGCCTGGGCCATGACCGCCCCTCTTAGGCGAAGTACGTTCGCTCGAGGAATGCATTGACAGCGGCATGCTGCTCCACAGTCTGCACAGTGACCCCACAACAAGACTTACAAGTGAGGCAGGTGCTGTTATGGGCTAAAGCAGGAGCGCGGCAGCACACACACAGCCAGCACAGGACATCACCCACTGCAGGACACCACGCACCGTGCAGGGCATGGATAAATACTGTTTGCATGCCACAACTGCAGAGGTTCAGGTTGCAGACGTGCATGTCATGTGAATGACAGCTAGGACGGAGCGCTCAGTCAGGCGCCAGCGGCGGGCGCCGCGCCTGAACAGCCGCGCGAGTACAAAGCCGAGCAGGCGCACGGCGCACGGCTGCATGTCTGCCGCCAGCGCCCGCGCCAGTCTTTCCGCTTGCGTTGGCGACGGGCCCCGCACCGCGAGCTCAGGGCTGCAAACACCCGGCGACCCTGCCCTTGCCTGGCTGGCCTGTGGCGTGGCCGGCAGCACATAGGCGAGCGTTGCCGGGACCGTGTGCGTGGCGCGCAGGTGCCACGTGTCGGCGGGCATCATGACGGTGCCGGCAGCGAAGAATGCATTGCGCAGGCCCAGGCGCCAGAATACGCGTGGCAGTACGCCACTGGGCTGGCTGCTTGCCAGCAGCGCCGAAGCAGCAAATGATGAGCCGCCGGCGCGCCATGCGGGGCAGGCATGCACAGGGCTGTGTGCTAAGAGACTGAAGCCTGCCGGTGCGCCTGCGCGCTGTGCGTACGCGCAGCACCACGCCTCTGCAGCCCGGCCGCGGTCGACAGGTACGTTCATTGAGAGTAGCTAGCTAGCTACTTACTATGCTAGCTGGCATGCAAAGCATGCCGCGGCAACGCCCTACAGCCCGCTTCTGCACTAGCGGCTGCCGCCTGCTCATAAGACCCTTGCAAGGCGCACTTTGCACGCACTGGCAGATGCTATCTTGTGCGCATTCACATCACTGGCCTGGGGGTGTCTTGAAGCACAGCACTCAGCTACAAGGGTTGCCACAGCTATACGGTGTATGCGAGGGAGAGTTGCAGTGTGCAGTAGTACAGGCAGTAATAGAGTTGCTCAAGGTATTTGATTGCATAGCCTGGTTTCTGCAAACCTTAACAAGTCGAAACGACGCACCATAGCACAAAGAACCTTGTGCTGGCACATGACATGTGACCAAACTCTAGCTCTTCATACCTGCAGCACATGCAAGCGTACAGCCAAAGGTGCATACCCTCCAAATTTGACTACCTGTTCAATGCGCATTCTCTACACTGCCGCTGCTAGGCTGGCCACTGGAGCAGCGCTGCTGAGACACAGGTTGTCATGTCGCTGCAAAAGCACAGGAATGCCAACACCACAGCAAAGACGGTGCTTGCAGCGCAGCTGAAAACAGCGGCGGGGGTCACTCACGCGCGATGCCCATGCGCACATACAGACACCGCGTGCTACCGCCGCTGCTTCTGCCACGCCGCCATTGCGTTCGGCGGGGCTGCCGCGCCAAAGCCTGGCCGCGGCGGCGGCGCGCGCGCGCCTGCTGGGCCCATGCTGTACCCGCTCTGCGGCTGCGCGGGGTACCCGGCAGCTTGCCCTGCGTAGTAGCCTGCGTCCCCGCCGTACGCAGGGTACCCCGCCACTGCGTGCGACAGCCACGGGAGCTTAGGGGACTAGGCGCTAAGGGGCCACACTGCTTGGCATCATGCCAAGCAAGACCAGCAAGGCCCACTGCAAGCGGTCACATGTGTCTGTATGGCACAAACCTAGCTCTACGGCATGTGGCCATGCGCTTCACGCGCACACATTCACTGCACAGCATACCATCATCACCAGTACTACACAACACCACACAGGAACCCCCAATACCGCACGAGGTCAGAACAGGAGCGCAGCAGCGCACTGGGCAGCGCGCCGCCGTACGGCATGGCGCCGGCGCCCATGTAGCCGCTTCCGCCAGCGCCAGGCGCGCCCGGAGCGCCGCCGTACGGCGCTGCACCATACCCGCCGGGCGCAGGCGCAGGCGCGCGCGCACCGGCCGGCACCGCATTGCCCGGCGCCCCGCCGCGCGAGGCCCCCGCAGCACCCCCGTATCCGTCCGGGAGGCCTCCACGGCTGGGCCCCGCCGGGAGGGCCCCGCCGGGGGGCTGCGCAGGCGGGTAGCCCGGCCGCGCGCCCATCCCGGGCGGCGGCATCCCGCGCGCTGCCGCCGCGGGCACCGGCGGCGGCAGGCCGCCCGCGCCGCCAAAGCGCGGCGGGGGCTCCCGATGGTGCGCGGGGCCGCCAGGGTGCGGGTACGCGCCGGGCCGGCCCGACTGGCCGCTCTGCGGCTGGCCGGGCGCGGCCCCAGGGCCTGCGCCACTGTAGCGCGGCCGCTTCGCATCTGGATGCGCGCCGTGCTGCGCCCCGCCCGCGCCCTGGCGCAGCAGCGGCCAGCTCGATGTCAAACCCTTGTCACGCGGTATGCATAGATCCATGAGGCGGACTGAGGCACATTGTCACGTGCAGACTTCTGTCATTTCTGATTCTCCGCGTCTTATTTTGCGCCACGCTTAGATAACTCGAAGAAGGTCCAGCCAGGGCTCCGCGACCCTCGCAGCACTTGCGCGGCAGGGCACGCTTGCGCACCTGCGCCTGGCGCTGCTCGCGCTCCGCGTGCCGCTTCTTCTTCATGTCCAGCTCGTGCGAGGCGTCGTACTTGGGCAGCGCGCTCGGCTCGCACGGCATTGGCGGCAGCTTCCACAGGTACGGGTCCTGCGCGGTGCGGGCGCGTCATAGGCCAGCAGCGGCACTGGGTGCTGCTCGCGCCGTGAAGTCTGCGACAGCCTCACAACCATTGTTCAACCTGCAGGACGTTGCAGGGTGTCGTACGCATACTTGGCGGACAGCATCAGACAAGGTCGGAGTACGCTGTCATAAAATATGTTCACAAATATGTTTGTAGCCAATGATGTTGATCCACAGCACCGTTGCGATGGGCCAAAAGATCAACTTTCCACCAGACCTATGACATTGCGCGGGCGACGCACGCCAAAGGCGGTGATGGCGTCGATGCGCTTCTTCGGGTCCAGGCACAGCATCTTCTCGAGCAGGTCGATCGCGCCCGGCGTCAGCAGCTTCCCATACTGCTCAAAGTGCTGCCGCAGCTTGTTGTGCTTGTAATTCTGCTTTATGATGTTGTGCCTGTGCGCGCAGGCCACAGTACAAGTCAGCACAAAGCAACTGCAGTGCTCGACAAGCAGGCGATGCACACTCAGACGGAACGAGTGAGCTGCCTGGTGTGCGCGGAGTTCCCCGCACAAATGGTACCACGAGCTATCTGCAGATAATGTCTACAGCCTGATTTGCAAGCCTGCCACATACATAGGCAATAGGTTGGCATGGTGACACTTGGCAGGGAATGACGGAGTGCCAAAGAGTCCCGGGCGGGACCAACGCTGGCCTCCTCTGTGCAAGGCAGGGCCCTGTGTAACAGCATCCCGGCCGCCCGGCCCGCGGGCGGCACCAGGGCAGCTTGGAGCAGCCGGGCATGTTCTCCTCGTTGGGCGTGCCCAGCAGCTTGCCGATGCGATCCATCTGGTCCGACTCCTCCTTGCCCGGGAACACCGGCTTGCCGACCAGCAGCTCCGCAAAGATGCAGCCCACGCTCCACATGTCGATCTCCGGCCCGTAGTGCTCCGAGCCCAGCAGCAGCTCCGGGGGCCTGGCCGCCGCCCGCGCCGCTTCAGGCATGCTCGAGCGCTGCACCTGTCTGGTCAGTGACAACCAGGGAACCTCTGCTTGACATCAGCTGCGCGAACCCATGCCCGAGCTGCTTATAATGATATACGGCATGCGCCATGTGAGTCAACACCATGTGGCCTGTCGCCAGGCCACACCTGCACAGGCCGGTGAAAGGACACACGCGCAACGAGGTATGCCAGGTCACCACCACACGCGACACAGAGCACGCGACTTGCCCCATGCAGCTGGCTGGTGCACATGGCGCAGGACGCGCACCGGTACCACAGCGTGATGACGCGGTTGGTGTAGCGCTCGTTCTTGTCGGTGCTCGCGTACTTGCGCGCAAGCCCAAAGTCGGCCAGCTTCAGGATGCCGCTGTTGTTGATCAGCAGGTTGCTGGCCTTGAGGTCGCGGTGCAGCACGTTGCTGCGGTGGCAGTACGCCAGGCCAGCCAGCAGCTGGCGCATGTAGCACTTGACCTGTCGCGCGCGTGCGGACGGAGCGGGCGTCGGCGCGGGCGTGCAAGCGAGCGCCGCGGCTGTTGGGCAAAAGTAACAAACCCCCCTCTTCCTGCGGAGTGCCTACGAAAGCGTGTGAGCTTGGCACAAGCTGACTCAAGAATGAATGGCAGATCAGCAAGTTGCACAGGACGCAGTCGCCACTCCCTATAAAAGTGAGGAGCCGGGCCGCGCACGTGCTCCGGCTTGAACTTGTATGCCTTGCGCTCCATCAGGCCGGTCAGGTCGTGGTCCATGTAGTCAAAGACCATGTAGATGCTGCCCTTGAAGTTGTTGCACTTGTGCGCTGCGCGGCGCCAGCACTCGCTCAGGAGGCCAGCACAGCAGGACCCAGCCCGGCAGTCACGGGAGCTTGAGGCACGAGCTGTGACGGCCAGCAACACTTTCCACAGGAATTATGGCCTATTTGAGCCACACAAGGCGCTGCCGTTGAGACAACCTAGAGGCTCCATGGGCGCACACATTGCGAGCGCACAATCTCCTTCAGGCGAATCACGTTCTCGTGGTCCAGGTTCTTCAGCAGCTTGATCTCGCGGATTGCCGTGATGGGGAAGCCCTCCTTCTCGTTGTCCATACGGATCTTCTTGAGCGCGACCTCCTCGCCCGTCTGCTTGTCGTTCGCCAGGTACACCTGCGGCGCAGCGTCTGCCGCTGGCGAGGCTGACTCACACCAGGCAGCGGCGCAGCGGCGCCGCAACACCCGGTGAAGCGGCCCTGCCAGCCAGCTGCAGGAGTGACCAGAGCAGCGCAGGGCCGCAACACCAGGACGGGCGCACCTGGCCATAGGTACCCTCCCCAATCTGCTTGTTCTTTATGTAGGACTGCTCGACCGTGCGGCAGCCCCCAAACTGGTCGTCGCCCGCCGTCCCAGACGGCAGCTCCACCTGCGCAGCCAGCCTTCTTTGAGGTACGGTCCCGGTAGGCCTGGAGAGCCCGCGGTGCACATAGGAGGCCATAAGCCAGACGCCGGCCAGTGCAGCGCAGCACGCGCGAAGCAGGTGCGGGTGCAGGCAAGCATGACGGACGAAATCGCCCGGTGAGCTCGGCACCTTCCAGCGCGGCGCCTGCTGGCCTTCAGGCTGGCGCGCCCCGGCCGAGCTCGGCGGCGGCGCCTGCATCCCGGGTCGGCGGGCTGCCGGCGTCCGCTCAGCAGCCCGCGGTGCTGCTGTGCAGCCAGAGGGCGCAGCACGCAGCGGTCCCGCAGCCCTCCAGCGCGGACTGCGCCACCAGCAAAGCGCCTTGCAGCTTGCGCTGGCTTCAAGTCACCCAGTCCTGCAGCCTCACAGCACCTGCGGCTGCGCTGGGAAGCGAGAGCTGACTTTGGACGCTTGCTCTCTCAACTCTCTGATAGACTTGGCAAAAAAACCCACACATAATGAGGCAACCCTGCTGATGGCGGGATGCAACGTTTTGCTGCGCTGTGTGGCCTGTATTAGCATGTCCGGGCGCGCTCAAGCACCTGGGGCGCCTGAGGAGGTCGACGCCAATCCGTCCGAGGTCGCCGCACAGAGTGCGTCGAAACTACGCACCCAGCATATGCCCATCGATGCGCCTCTGCTGCCCAGCATGTTGCAAGAAGCAAGCTTACGCGCGTGTGGCGTGCAGGTGCCAGTGCTCTGCTGCAGAATCCAGACATAGTCAATCTTATTCAGGTGCGCTCGGGCAAGCGCGCTGATCCCAGGCTAGCCGCACGGCTGCGTCGTCGCAGCCTGGTCGCCACAAGTGTGCAGCTGCCACCGCTGGACAGGGAGCTGCAGCTGTACCACCAGTGACTGCCGCTTACAGCAGCGACTGTTGGTGCGGTGGCGCCTTGCTGACGGCTGCGCGCCGGCCGGCGCCGCAGGCGCGGCTGAACCGGATGGTGGGGCAGCCGTCGGGCTTCATCGAGACGCTGCCCAAGGCGGTGCGCGACCGGATCGAGTACCTGCGCACGCTGCAAGAGAAGCACGATGACCTGGAGGACAAGTACAACGAGGAGCTGCGCGCGCTGGAGGCCAAGTACGAGGCGCTGTACGGTGCGCTGCGAGCCACGTCCTCTGCTCACATGACGGCGCCCGCTAGCGCCGGCACACTTGCAAAGGGCACAAACAAGGCAGCAGACACACGTTCGCGACTGCCGCACCTGGCAGGTGCAGCTGTAAGGGTGCCTCCCCAGGCCTGCTCAGGCTGGCGAGTAACTTCGCACCAGTCGGCAATGTCGTCCGCGACCGCCGCGCTCTCTGCGGCACCCCCGCTGCGGCTGAGCACTTGCGCTTGCCGTGCGCCAAGCACGCTCTAAGCACATACAAACAATGTAGCGCTGCTGCGGGCTCGAAACAGGCACCGCGTCTCACCTGGCTTACCTTGCTCTGGCCGTTTTGTCGAGGCTCACTGCCGGCCCGCGGTGCTGCGGTGCTGCTTTGCGTCTAGCGCGCCCACTTATTGCGTAATAGATAAGGAGGAGGCCGCGGGACGTCAGTTGACAGGCGCCTTGCCAGTGACGACGGCTGCGCCTGCGCGCAGTGCTGCTGCAGGGGAGGCGTGAAGGAGGCGGAGGAGCTACGGCGACCTTACTGGCACTGCTGGTCATGTTGTCTGTTGACGGAGTGCCCTGTGGCATGAATCCGGCCCGGCCTGCGCACGGCGCTGCTGCCGCAGCGCCGCTGTGAGAGGAGCGCGCCAATGCAGTGCAGGGCGAGCAGGGCGCCATTTGGCGAGGAGGGGGCGCCGATAGGTGCAAGGGCTGAAATACGCAGCTTGTGGGCGTGCGCCGCGGCGGCTGATACACGCACGCGCGCGCGCAGCGCCGCTGTACCAGACGCGCGCCAAGATCGTGAAGGGCGAGGAGGAGCCGCCGGCGGAGGCGATCGCGGCCGGCGCCGGCGAGGCGCCCGGCGGCGGCGCCGCGCCGGCCGGCATCCCGGAGTTCTGGCTCGGCGTGCTGCGCGCCAACGAAGTCACGGCCAATGTGGTGCGCACCTGCAGCGGCCGCGCGCGCGCGCAGGCGCCATGGCCGCTGCATAGGCTCGCCGCGCCTGCACCATGCCCGGGCCTGGGCTGTCTAAGTGAAGGCTCAAGAACGAGACGCTGTGTCTGGCAGCGCTGATGCATCGAGACAGACTGTGCTGGATGCCGAGCTCGTAGGCTTGCAGTGCGTCCAGACAAGTTTACGCTGCCATCCGGCTCATGCTGGGCCGGGTTGCATAGCGCATGGCTATGCAATCGTGATCCGCATGGGATCCCGAGCCGCCGGACAGATGCGCTCGCGCCTGTGGGCCGGCGGCGCAGATCACGGAGAAGGACGAGGCGGTGCTGGCGTACCTGACGGACATAACGTACGTGGACCTGTCGGAGGAGGCGGCGCCGGCCAAGGCAGAGCCGCCGGCCGTGAAACCAAAGGCGGAGGGCGAGGAGGAGGAGGAGGACGACGAGGAGGACGAGGACGAGGAGCCGCACGGCTTCAAGCTCACGTTCCACTTTGCGGCCAACCCATTCTTCCCGCACGCGACGCTGGTGCGGCCTGGACAGCCGGCCCTGGTGCCGCTCGATGCCTGTCGCAGGCTTGCTGCAGCAGAGGCTTGCAGCAGCAGCGGGGGCGATGGGTAGCCCTACCCTAACCTAACCGTATGTGACCCTATGTGCTGCGGCGCACGGCTGCAGCGACAGACGCGCCTGCTGCTGCGGGGCGTTGTGCGTGAGGCGCGGCAGCCGCGCGGTGACGGCCGCTGCCGCGGCGCAGACAAAGACGTACCACATGGTGGACGACGAGGAGGAGATGCTGCAGAAGGCGGAGGGCACCGACATTGAGTGGGCGTCCGGCAAGAACCCCACCGTAAAGGCGCGCCCCGCGCTGCCCACCGCCGCCTTGCATTGGCCTTATGAGCCACGACACAGCGCGAGCGGCCGCGTGCGAGTCATGTGCTGCGATGCGCAGCGTCCCCCCGGGGCCAGAGGGCGGCGGTCATGCGGGCGGCGCAGCGCGCAGGTGATGAAGAAGAAGGCCAAGCCGGTCAAGGGCAAGCCCGCGGGGCGCATGCTGACCAAGACCGAGCCCTGCGCCTCCTTCTTCAACTTCTTCGCGCCGCCGGCCGTGCCGGACAACCCAAGCGAGGTGGACGAGGAGGAGATGGAGGAGCTGCAGCACGCGATGGAGGAGGACTACGAGATCGGGCGCGCCCCCGGGGCTGCACTTGCCCTGCCGCGCTGTGCCCTTGCCGTCGTGAGGCGCCGACGCAGCATGCGATGGAGAAGGACCCACGAGATGGGCGCGCCCCGAGCAGCGCTTTTTCCGCCACACTGCGCCCCTGCCACTCTGGAGCGCCGGAGCGCCTGCTGTCTGCTCTGGTGTTGCAATGGCCCAGCGTGCAAGCGCGCCGGCACGGCTGCCCCCGCGCGCATGCCGCCACATGCGTGCGGTACATGCTCACATAAAAAAAATGGAATTGAACGCTGGCAGCTTGCAAGGTGCCCTTGCATGTCAAAGCCGCTGAAGTTAAGGATGCATACTGCTGCGCCTGCATCCTGCACGGCGAAACGGCGCGCTCATGTGGGCGCGCGGGTCGCGCGCAGGGAGATCATCCGCTACAAGCTCATCCCGCGGGCGGTGGCGTACTACACCGGCGAGGCCGCCGAGGACGAGGAGGACGACGAGGACGGGGACGAGTACGATGACGAGGACGACGACGACGAGGCGCGCCCCAGCGTCTGGGTGCACCTCGTGATTGACATGCGACATCAATGATTGACATGCGGCATGACCCGATGGGAGTAGTCCTGGCATGGTGTGAAGGTGTGCATGCAGGAGCATGATCCTTGATTATCACGGCACCAGAGTGGTTAGGTCTGGGGTGGTAGGTCGGCGCACGTGTCTGGCCGCGGGCTGGCAGCAAGGCAGCGAGCCAGCAAGCCAGCAAGGCCTCAAGCATCATGGGGGCGCCCCCCAGCTCTGGGCGCAATGCTCAGCTGTGAGCGTGAGGGCAGGACGACGAGGATGACGACGAGGACGACGACGACGGCGATGAGGACGACGGCGCGGCGCCGCACGGCAAGCGCGCGCTGGACGCGCCGGGCGCGGGCAAGCCCAGAGGAAAGGGGAAAGCCGAGGTAGCGCTCCCGTGACCAACCCCCTGCTGGCCAGGTAGGCCTTTGGGCCTGCCCCGCCCGTTTTTTCATCCCTGCTGCATCCGAGGTCAGTGTGGGCTGTTGTGTTGGGGGATGGCTGTAAAGGGATGGCTGTGACGGCAGGGCTGTGCACCAGCGGTCTCTGTCTGATGTCGCGCGGGGCCACTTGTTGCGCGTCAGTTACACATAGTAGCCCAACTGACCAGCAGCAGCATGCGGCTTGTTTTTTTGTTTGCGTGCTTTTTTTTTTTTTTTTGCGTTCACCCCCTGTGCCCTGTGCTGGTCGATGTGCGATGCCTCAGTGCAGCAAGCGGCCCAGCAGGGGCAGCCCATAGTGGTTCGTATGTGCGCTGTCAGGTGCCACGCACACAGTCGCCGCCGCGAATCGTCGCATGCAGGGTGTTGCTTGGAAGCCAGACATGCACTTTCAAAGTGCAAACTCTTGACTGCAGCTCATCCTGCGGGCGCTGCATGCGGGCGAGCCAATGCATGTCAGTGCATCCAAAAAAGCATTTCGTCCCCCTGCTCCGGTCCTGCTTGCCAGCCAGCAAAGGGCTGAGCCGGGCGCGCGCGCGCGCGCAGGCGCCGCCCACGGACAGCGGCGCGAAGCCGCCAGAGTGCAAGCAGCAGTGATGCGCGGCGGCGGGTCTGGCGTGGCGCCTGCCAGGCCGCCCGGCTGCGCCTGGGCTGCCGCGGGCGGTGCGCAGGGGTAGGTGTCACGTTACCTCCGGGCTGACAGGCTGCGCAGGGTGCGCAGGGCGAGCCTGGGGCTTTGCAGCAGTCGCAAACCGCGAGGCCTATACTGGGGCATCCGGTGGGGCACTGCGCGGCGGCGGGGCAGCAGTAATCCATGGAGGGGGCGCTGGGGGTTGGAGGCAGCTGCTGCGGGTGGGAGCAGCGTGTAAATAATGTGTTGCGGGAGGCCCTGCGATTTGCTGCCCCAAGCTATGCATGAGGCCCAGTTGTCTGCTTTGTGGGGCATCGGTGAACATGTGGGATGGGAGAACTTGGCATGCAGTTGGCCAGCGAAGCAGGTAGACACACGCATGCCAGCGTGGCATGTGTTGGTTGGGCATAGACACACTGTAACTAGACACCGAGCACAATAGCGCAGGAGTGCCACGCTGCCATGCGACACAGGTCAGACATGCGACAGAGGTCCCTGACATGCGACGCCTGCCTGAAGACACCACAGAACTGAGGCGGTGCACACAGCATAGACGCGTCATGCGACTGCTTCCCAGCAAACATGCGTGCTGCTTCACAGCCGCAACTCTGCACGCACAGGGAGGGCACCCGCCTCATCCCTGTGCATGGACCCACCCACAGGCACATGCTCACACACAAGACACGTGCTGCCTGCAGGCGCTTGCGGTGCTCATGCTTGCGCAACGCGGGTGTGCAACAGCCGGCACGCAATTTCGCCATCGCCAGCTCGCTCTGCATGCGCCGGCCGCGGGGCCAGGCACGCATGGTGCCGCCGGCCATGCACAGCGGCCGGTCGGCGCGAGCAGCAGCGCGGCGCTCAGATGCGATCTCCGAGCGCCTGCCGCAGCCGCCCCGCATGTGCTGTGCTCGCTGGTGCACGCAGCCACCCGCCGTGCTGTGCGGGCTAATTGCTTTCTGCGCAGATCCCACCTTCAGGCCACCTGGCCGCCCCGCATCCTGCCGACGCCGCGCACGGCCCGCTGCCCAAACGCTCCGCCCGCGCACGCATGCTCACCTTCGCCGCCCCTCAAGCGAAAGAGTCGTCATCAGCGCGGCGGTCATGGCCACCCTGCCCACGCGGCGACACCGCCGAGCCGCGGCCGCCGTCGCGCCCGCCTGCACCGGCGCCGGCGCCGCGCTCGCCATTGACTGCAACGTCCAGCCCGATGATGCCGCCGCGCAGCACGTCTGTAGCTAGCTGCGGCCTGTCGCGCGCTCCGCACAGTCAGCGCCTGCCCTGTCCAGCAACTGCAGAGAACGTTTGCACAAGGAGTGCCGTGAGAGTTGCGCCGCACACGCACGCTCGCAGTGCCGCACACGGCTCCAGTAGCTTGCTACAGGGAGTATCGCAGTGCCCTCCTACGCTGCTCCAGACCTGCTGCCCATGCGCGACGCAAAGCAATGACAGTGCATCGGCGGCGCCTGAGGGTGCCAGCGCCGGGGTGCTGAAGGTGACACGGTGAAAGGGCGCACTTGGACGCGGACTTTGGCAGCGAGGGCGTGCGCGGGGGCGCCCCCGCCGCGTCGCCCGCAAGGCCCGGCAGCTGCAGCGCGCGCGCCTCGCCCGCCGCCACGATCGCCGCATGGAACAGCGGCGGCCCGGTCACCAGGTTGAGCAGGATCACGGTCATCTGCGCGCGCCGCGGCAGCCGCGCTCAGGCGCGCCGCGCGCGCGCGCGCGCGCCCTCGTTCCGCGTCCGGCCCTTCCCACTCTGATGAGCCCCTGCGCTCCAGATTCAAGCATGCTGTGTCGGCGCTGGGTGCGCCCATGCAGGGCTGCGGCGCGGCCTAGGCCCTCCGGGGCCCTGCCCAGGGTGTCCGGCATGGCGGCCAGGGGGCGCGGGCGGGGCGCCGGGCGCCGGGGCGGGGCGTGCCATGAGCGTGACAAACTCCGGGCCCCAGTCCGGGAAGCGCGCGGCGACCGCCTTGGCCAGGCCCATGGCCACGCCCGCCTGCGCAGCACGTTTCTGCTGGTCAGCGCCATTGCTGGTTCACTTTTCACCATACAGATATACAACAGATTTGAGACATAAAGATACATCACTGTCAGTGCAGTGCAGGCTACCCTGGACGACGTCGAGCAGAGGTGTGAGAGACGCAAGGGGGGTTGTGCGCAGTGGAAGATCGCGCGCCTGCGTGACCATGCCGTACCAGACCTTGCGCCGGTGCTCCGGCGGCGTGCCGCCCAGCCACGCGCCCAGCCAGCTGCCGACGTAGATGGCGCCGATGCGCACCGCCCACACCAGCGCGGCCGCGCCCAGCGTGCGCGCCAACGCGCCCTGCCGCCCCCCGGCCCGCCCGCCTCGGTCAGCGGCCCTGTCCGCAGCCGCTGCCGCGCCCGGCCGCACTCACGCCGCCCGGATAGTGCGCTCGCCCGTCTGCACAGCTCCTTGCTCTGCCGCACTTGTTGCGCTCGCGCAAGCAGGATGCTGGCAACCGTCCGCTGTCCTCTCAGCATGCGCGCTCTGCTGAGCAGCATCCTCTTCATACGGCTTCGATCAAAGTTCCTTAGAGGCCATGTGGTGGCCCACATGGCCGACAGCAGGGTGGGGCCGCACCAGCACGAGCGACGCGCCGGCCAGCGAAAAGAATGCCATGTTCACCATGCCCATGACCGCGGCCAGCGCGGCTGCCACCTCCTCGTGCACCCGGCCCGCGGCTGCCTCGCCCCTGCGGCGTGCGGCCCCGCTCGCACAGCCAGCGAACGACTCGGCACAGCAAAAAACCCTGGCAGTGTGGTGGCACCAACAGGCACATGCAGTGATGAGAGAGCTCCGCGAGCTGGCCACCATCCGCTGCTGAACGCGTTGGGACTGGCAGTGCAGACCTCCCACTATTGCTGTCAGTCACAGATATGCTGCACCTCATGCACCTCTGCATGTCGCAAGCTGCCACTCTGCGAAGGAGGCAGTGCACTCGAGCTATAGGAGGCAGTGCCCTCAGCTCGGGGCGGGAGCGCGCTTGCGGTTGGTGACCGTCACGCCCGCCAGCACGCAGGCCAGCAGCGGCTCCGCCGAGAAGCGGCCCGCCGCCCAGAACACGCCGACCGCTGCGCCCACCACCACTGCCGTGCGCGCGCCCGCCTGCCGCGCCGGATGCCGGCTCTGGCTTGTGACCCTGCGATTGCAGTTGTGCATGAAACAATGCAGGGTGTGCTGGCGGCGCAGGCCGCAGGCCCAACGTAACGGCTCACAACAGGCATGGCGGGCCGCGCCTTAACGCGCATGCCCGCCGCCGCAGGCATCCGCCGCAGCGCCCAGCCGAACGGCCGCGCGGGCAGCGCCATGACGCGGCCGACGAGCGCGCCGGCCGTCACGCCGAGCACGACGCTCGTGGCCAGGCTGGCCAGCGGGCCCGCCAGGCTCGCCAGGCGAATATGCTCGTGCGCGTTGCGCATCACCTGCGCGCGCGCCATGCGCGCGGTGGATGCGTGACGGGAGCGCGTAAGGTATGCGAGCGCGCTCAATCACGCTGATGCAGATGGCCCCACATGTGCATGAGACCCAACACGGTCTGCTGGAGATACCGGCCACTAGAATACCAACGCTTTATCTGCTCAGTTGTTTGCAACTGGCCACTAATTTTCATCCACTTCTGACAACAATATTTGGTGCAGCCAGAACACAGATACACTGACCGGCATGCAGCTACGAAGACACAAAGCGGGGGACCATGCGTCGACAACCTGACGCACCAGCGCGGACAGCTCGATGTTGAGCGAGAAGCAGATGAAGACCAGGACGTCCTTGGTGACAACGACCGCCATCACCAGCGAGCAGTATGGTCCGCGGCCCTCCGTCTCCTTCAGCACCGCAATCTGCGCGCACGCCGCCAGCCTCACAGTCGCGACCTCAAGCAAAAAGACGCATGACCCCATGCCGTGCATATATATACACAGATGCGAAGATGGTTGGAAAACTGCTCAGTCCTCCTCCATTCACAAGCTGAAGCCGACGCCATAACAAACAGCTGGGGCGCAAGGCAGCCTCGCAAAGTGCTGACCGCTGTCTCCGCAGAGCATTTACGCAGGCTGGCGATGCTCTTGCCGGCGGCGGGACGGGGCGGCGGCGCGCCATGGACGCGGGCGAGCGCGCAATCGCAAGCGTGGCGGCCATGCTGGCGAAGGTCTGCACGTGCCGCCAGGGCCGGCCGCGCAGCAGCGGCAGCGCCGGCGCGAGCGCCAGCAGCGCCGCGTACACCAGCCCGTAGCTGGCCAGCGACACGCCCAGCGTCACGTACAGCACCTGCAGGCGCGGCGCGCGGGGCGCGTGTTGGGTAGGGTGTGTGTAGGGTGGTACTTGTCCCGCCCGCCCCAGGACCCTGCAAGTGCGGGCGCCCCTGACTACTGCGGCCGTGCTCCCCGCTCGGCCAAAGCCTGGCAGCGGAGCGGGTCGGCGAAGCATGCGGCCGTCCTGGGCCGCGCGTCACGTCTAGGGGCCAACGCAGCCGAAGGGGGACCTTGCACCTCCCCTGCCGGCACACTCGCTACACAGCCCGACCTCCCGCTTCCCTCCCCAAGCCGATGACAATGCAGGGGCGCCCCGCGCAGACATGACAGGCACACAGGGGAGCAGCACGTGCTAGCTTGAGGCTGCGAGCTGCGGCGCCCTTCCGCGCACCTGCCCCCGGATGCGCCGCAGCTCGGCCCACTGCAGCTCCGCGCCCGCGGCGAAGGCTATGACGGCCAGGCAGGCGCGGTCCACCTGCCGTGCGCGGCAACGCCGCTCGTGCACAGCACAGACCGGCTCGCACATGGCGCAGGCCGCCTCGTGCGCAGCGCAGTCCGCGGCACGCGCAGTGCACACCAGGTGCGAGCCTCGCGCCCGGCGCCGGGGCGCGTGCGCCTGGGAGCCCAAGGCGCCGGCCGCCTTCCCAGCAATGTGCATGGCGGCCAAGGCAGGCGCGGCGCCGCAGGCTGGGGTCACAGGGAGCCCCAAGCGGGAGCGGCGGGGTCTGCGGTCGGCGCGCACGCACCACAGCCAGGCTCGGCAGGCCCTCAGCCCGCAGCAGGTTGAGCCCGAAGGGCCCCACGAGCACGCCGCCCAGCACGTAGCCAGTGATGAGCGGCAGGCGCAGCGCCTGCAGACAGGCGTTGCACGGCTCAGTGCGCTCGGCAGCGAGCGACACAGACCAGGCAGGCTCCGCGTTCGACGGCTTTGTGGTGCTGGCTATTCTCACCCAGAATAGCCAGCACCACAGCATTTAGCCGCTCGCGCTGCCAGGCTGACAACCGGAGCTGAGGCGCATGGTCGGGCGGGCACCTGGGCCAGGCGCCCGGCGGTGAGGAGCGCCGGCGCCAGCATCGCCAGGACGCACAGGTGCAGCGCCGCGGCTGCCATTGCGGCCAGAGTGCTGCGCCCGGGTCAGTGCGTGCTTAAGCGCAGCCATGGCTGCCCATTGATCATGCTCGTGGCCGCGAGCTTGTCAAGAGGCGTGGGGTTTCCCCAACTCCTGCCTCCATCTGTCAGCACGTACGCCTATAAAAGCTGCGTTACTATACAGAAAGCGCCTGGCAGGCAGCGCTGGATTCCCAGGAAAGCTTTGTGTTACAACGTGCGATGCGTGGTCAGCTAGCACTACCAGCTTCTGTCTTCGTCTGCCAGATTTATTGCCGAGCAAGATGTCTGTACAGGCCTGCTTTCACGGGGTGGCTCGGACAGCAGGACCTACCTGATGCGCAGCACAGCAGGTAACCTCCCCTCGGACAACCAAGTGCAACAGTGCGAGGGCGAGTGAGGGAGACTGGGTCACTAGAGCGAGCTCGAGAGTGCCGCCCGGGCAGCAGCGCATGATTGTCTGGTGCTGTGAGCACTGGCTTGTGCTGCACGAAGCGCCCGCCCAGATGTCTAAGTCCAGAGACCGCCTGAGCTGAGCACAGTCCAGATGCCTACAAGCGTCACGATACCAGACACTGGTTTTGTGGTAGATGGATTCAGGCATCCGCCGGGGCCGCTTGTGAGAGCATACTTCCTCACGCATGCACACGCAGGTATGCAGCACCCACACTGTGCACAAATGTGTTCTTCACAGTTTCAGTGAGGCCTTACTGGTGTACCGTGCGAGCGCCAGACCACTATGCAGGACTCAGTGACACATGGCGTTCGGGCATCGTCTACTGCAGGCGTGCCTCCAGCGCCTCTTCACCACAGGCTGCAGTCTTGTGTTCAAGCGGGGGTGCTGCTACAGACACTGTGCAGCCCATGAGAGCGCGACGCGCCACGCGTGCTGACCGCCTTGCATTGCTGCTCGGCAGTGAGGTCACGGCGCGCCTGGCGGTGGCGATAGTACAAGTCAGCCCGGACCTACTGCGGCCGCTGCCTATGAACACGCCGGTGATTGTGCAAGGCGCGCGCCCCTGCTGCGCTGCTCACACCGTGGGTGCCCCACTGGAGCCTCAGGAGGCTGCCGCAGCACTCCAGCTCAGGCTTGCCCCTCCTGTGCGTACTCGCTGGTCTCTTCTGTACTTGAGGACACAGCCTGGTGTGGTTGAGAGAACCGCCCCAGCTCCGCGGGGCCCCCCTGACGCTCGCGGTCCCGACCATAGTCGTCCGGGGCACCAACGTGCGGCAGGCAGCGCGGGGCGCCGGGCGGCGCCGGCGCAAGCGACGCTGGCGGCGCGCGCGGCGCGCGCCCCACCCTTCACCAAACCCACAACACCGCGCGCCAGGCCTGTGCGGGCCGGTGGAGGTGACGCTGGTGGACGCCAACCACTGCCCCGGCGCGGCGCAGCTGCTGTTCGCGCTGCCGGGCGGGCGGCGCTACGTGCACGTCGGCGATTTCCGCTTCCACGCGCGCATGCTGGCCGACGCGCGCCTGGCCGCCTTCCAGCGCGCGGACGCGCTGTACCTGGACACCACCTACTGCAAGCCCGCGCACTGCTTCCCGCTGCAGGCGCGCGGGCGCGGCCGCCCCGGCCGCGCCGCCCGGGCGCCGCCCCCTGCCCGCCCGCCGCCGCACCCCCCCGCACGCGCGCTCCTGCATGTCGCGCCTGCGCCCGCCGCGCCGACCCGCGCGGGCGCCGGCACGGCCGCGGAAGCGCGGGCAGAGCAGGCTCGCTGGTGGGGCCGCGCGTGCGTGCGCCGCGGGCACGCCTGCATGACGCCGCACGTCGTCTTGCACCGTGTGCGCCGTGGCGGGCTGGAGCAGGCAGCCGGCCGGGCAGGCAGCGGGCGGGGTGTCGTGCCCGCTCTGCAGGCGTGTGACGCCGGGCGGGGCGGCGCGCGCGCAGGAGGCCGCAGTGGAGTATGTGGCGGCCACGCTGCACAGGCTAATGAAGGAGGCCGAGGCCGAGGGCATCCGCCGCCTCTTCCTCATCTCGGTGCGCTCCAGAGGCCCTGCGCGCCGCCGCGCTGGCTCGCTTTCGAGAATGCTCAAGACGGCGCTGCTGCCGCCCGCGCCGGTCTGATCCAGCGTGTGCTTGGGGGGGCGCTCCAGACGTACGTCATCGGCAAGGAGCGCGTCCTGGTGGAGGCGCGCGCCCGCGCCTGCGCCCTGGCGCCTCGACATGCTCTTCCATATAACCGCAGTCAAGTTTCATGCTGGAAAACCTGTCCATGCTGGAAACCCTGCTGAGCAGGCACGGCGCCCGGCAGGTGCACAGGAGGTGCAAGTGCCCGCTGTACGTGCCGGAGCGCAAGCTGGGCATCATGCGCTGCCTGGACTGGCCGGGCGCGGCCCACGCCTGTTTTGCGCGCGTGCTTAGGCAGCTGCACCGCCCAGCGCGTTTTCGCGCCGCCTCGTTCGCCGGGCTTGCAGCCGCTGAGCGCCCGGCGGCGCTGGCACGCCAGGACGCCCTGTTGGCTCTGTTCGATGCGCGCTCGTGGGTCGTCAACAACCCGCATAGTCTTTTCATTTTGGGCCTCCATTAAAGCGCGCAGCTTGCAAGGCCTGTGCTCCATGCATGCATGCTGTACAGGACCCACAGGCATGCAGTGCCGCGCGCAGACATTGACATCGAGGAGCTCTTCACCTCTGACCCGCAGGCGACGCTCGTGCACGTCACTGGCTGGGGCGTCCTGGGTGCGCGGCGGGCCACATGCGGTCCCATCATTGCACAGCCTGGCACAGCCGCCTGCAGCTTCTGCCAGGAGAGCGGCCAGAATGTCGTGTCCCAGGGCCCTTAGCAAGCGCGGGCGTGGTGTGCGCGCGTGCACAAGGCGCAGGGCTTTCATGTTGGGCACCTCACCGAGCACCTTTGCCTGTAGTGCTGCATGCGCTGCATGCTCCGCCTGGTTGAGCCTAGTTCTATGCGCAGGCGAGGCGTTCCCCTTCTTCAAGCCCAACTTCACGCGCATGGAGTCCTACCGAGCGGACATGGGCGCCGACGACGTGAGTCGCCCGCCGCTTGCTTGTAGCGTCTTGCATACTGTCTACAAAGTGTGTGAAGCTCAGCATGTGTAAAGGATCAAGGTGTGAGGGACTCAGCTTTGCAACTGCTTCCCGTAGACGGTGTAGAGCCCAAGGTGCCTCTCCGACATGCTGCCCCAAGAAGTCTGTATGACTTGCCGCACTAGGGACCAAGGAGGCACGCTGTGCCCTGCTCGGTGGTGGTCCCGCGCAGCCCTGCCCCCTGGGCTTGACCACGCATCAGCCAGCGCCTGAACAGGTCCCGCTACGAGCGCCGCCCCTCTGGCCCGTGCTCAGGCGCAGCGCGGCGGCGCGCGCAGGTCGTCGGCGTCGTGCCGACCGGCTGGACGTTCCAGATGAAGAAGGCGGCGTACCCCGTGCGCTCCAAGGGCGCCGCGCACATCCACCTGGTGCCCTACAGCGAGCACAGCAGCTTCGCCGAGCTGCAGGAGTACGTGCGCTTCATGCGCCCCGTCCAGGCCCGCCCCCAGCCCCTCCCCTAAACCTAACCCTACTCCGCCGCGCCGTGCCCGCTGGGCCTGTGCCAGGGCCTGCGCCAGGATCCGGGCGGGCGGCCGCGCGGCTGGGTAGCCGGAGGCGCGCTCTCGCACGGCGCACGCGGCGCCCAGGGCCGTCCGCGGCGCAGGTGGTCCCGACGGTCGGCGTGGAGGGCGCGGACGGCGAGCGCAAGCTGCGCGCGCAGCTGCGCCACTTCCGCCACCTGCTCGACGCGCCGGGCGCGGGCAAGGCCGCGTTCGCGCGCCTGTGGGGCCGCGCCGGCGGCCGCGGCGGCGGCGGCAGTGGCGACGCCGACCAGGCCGCTGCCGACGCTGCGGAGGCTGCGGACGAGGCCGCCGCGGACGCGGCGGAGGAGGCGGCTGCGGCGGTGGAGGAGGCCGCCCAGGGCGCGGGCGGGACCGCGCCGGCGCCCGAGGCGGCGGGTGCGGCGGCGGGCGGGGCGAAAGGCGCGCGCGGCGCTGCCGCGGCTGCTGCCGCGGGCGCAGCGGGCGGCGGGCTGCTTGAGCGCGGCAGCGCCAGCGAGGCAGAAGGCAGCGGCTGCGGCGAGGCGGCGGCCGCGGCGCGGGCGACCGCGGACGATGACGCGGTGTCAATCAGCAGCGACGGCTCCGCGCCCGGCGCCGCCGCAGCCGAGCCCCAAGCGGGGCTCCGCGGCGCCTGCAACAGCAGGGGCGGCGCCGCCAGCGCGACGGAGGCCGCCGCGCTGGAGGCCGCGCTGGCGGCCGCTGGCGGCGCGCGCTCGGCCGGCGGCTGCAGCGATGCTGGCGCGGGGCCGCCGGATGGCGCAGCGGGCGGGGCGGGCAGCGGCGTGGACCACAAACATGGCAGCGGGGCGGGCAGCAGCGGGGGGCACGAACACGGCGGCGGGGATGATGCACTGGCGCAGCTGCGTGGCGTGCTGGGCGGCGGCCTGCCGGCGGCAGCGGCCGAGGCGCTGCTGCGCGCGGCTGACGGCGACGTCGGCCGCGCGCTGAACGCGCACTTTGAGGCCGCAGCTGGCGCGGCGCGCGGGCCGCACGCCCCGGCTGCCGGGAGGGCAGCGGGCGGCGCAGGCGTCGGCGGCGGCGGCGCGTCGTCGGGGTCGCCGCGCGGCGTTGTGGCGCAGCGCGCGGGCGCGGACCGCAAGGCGGCCGACGCCGCGGCCGACGGCAGGAAGCGCAAGGCCGCGCCGCCGGCCGCCAAGGGCGCCAGGGGCGGCGGCGGCGGCGGCGGCGGCGTCGGCGCCGGCGGCGGCTCCAAGAGGGCCAAGCCGAACGCGTCGCAGCGCGCAATAACCAGTTTCTTTGCAGCCTCGCCCAGAGCGGGCGCTGCCGTCAAGGCGGAGCTCGTGGAGGAGGATGGCCGTGGCATGGCTGCAGCGTCGCCCGCAGCTCCACGCTCGGCAGCCGCCAGCGGCACGCCCGTGAAGCGCGAGCGGGAGGCCGCAGACGCGGCGGCGCCGCGCCCTGGGCCCTCGCCGGGGCCGAGCCGGGCAGGGGCGCCGGCGCTCAGCGACGGGGATGCGCAGCCTGCCCCCGCGCCCGGAGCCGCGCCCGCTCCCAAGCCTGAGCTGAGGCCGGGCGAGCCGCAGCCGCGCGTGCAGGCCGGCGCGTGTTTGAGCGCGGCGAAGCTGGAGGCGGGCCTGGAGCAGGCAGGGGCGTGCGCCGCACCGTGCGCCCAGGCGGGGGCGCCGGCGGGGCGCGTGAAAGAGGAGGCCGGCGCAGAGACAGCTGGGGCCGCTGCTCCGACGGACCTGGAGGACCTCCAGCCTGGCGTCGGAGGCGGTGCGCCCGCGGAGCCAGGCAAGGCCGGAGCAGCTGTAAAGCCCGAGCGAGCGGCTGCGAGGCCAAGACCGGGCGCCCCGGCCGAGGCGACGGGGCCGGTGAAGGCAGAGGAGGGCACTGGAAGCAAGGAGCCAGCCGCGGCGGCGCGCGGCGGCGGCAAGGTGGCGTCGGCGGCGGCGGCGGGCGCGGGCGCGGATGCGCTGGCGGCGTGGGCGCCCGGCAAGCCCGCGCCGTACCTGCATGTGGCGCGGACCCTGCGCGTGCGCGGCCCGCTCAGGATGCGGCCCAAACCGGTCAGTGGGGCGGCGCGGGGCTCGCGCACGCACCGCATGCTGCACAGTGCCAGAGCTGGACGTCGCCCACGCTTGCGCCGGCGCCCGCGTGCTGCTGCTGTGGGAGCTGGCCGTTCCCGGCCGGGGTCACACTGCTTCCAGATGCCTGGGCTCGTGGGCGCGCAACCGCCGCTTGGATGAGCTGCTGAGTAACATGATCGCGACCCTCGAGGACGGAATCAGGAGCATCAAGGAGGCGACAGAGGGTAAGGAGAAGGCCCGCGCGCCTCTCCCACCGGCCCTAGAGATGGACAGACAGGCTGCCGAGCAGGGGAGCGCCTGGCAGTCGGCATGCCGGCCGCACCGGCAGCTGTCGGCGCGCCAAGTGCCGACTGCCGGGCACTCCCCTGCTCGGCAGCCTGTCCGTCCCTCTTTGGGGGCACCGTGGCCGGTGGAAGAGGCGCGCGGGCCTCCCCCTCGGCCTCTGCTGCCTCCTTGAAGCTCTTGATCTCATTCCCAAGGGTCGCAATTATATGGTCCAGCAGTCGTGCATCCGTTGGTGTTCGCGTGGGCGCGCGCACACCCGCCAGGGTGATGCCGAGCTGGCCACCCTGCTGCAGCGTCGATCAGGCGCGCACGCCGGGGTGACATGGCCCTCAGGGGTTATGAGCCCTGCCGCGCACCCGGCATGCGGGGCGCGCGCGCGCACAGGACATGGAGGCGACCACCAAGCGCCTGCTCAAGGACGACCTGCTGGTCGCCATGTTCCACGCGGTGCTGGAGCGCACGCCGGGTGCGGGCCCCAACCCTGCCCCCAGCCCCACCGTGTGCGCCTACGCGCTCCTGCCTCTGCGCTGCTGAAGGACGCGGACCTGCTGTGGGCAGATCTGCGAGCGTACAACACTCCTGCATCCAGGGGGCGCACTGGTCTCGAGATCTGGGGGCGCGGCCGCCCAGGCGTCCGCATGAAGGCTTGCTGCCCTGCCAAAGTGCACACGCGGCTGGGACAGCTCAGGAAGAGGACTGCATGTACTCGGGAGACACTGCCAGGATCTAGTCGCAGCTGAGCAGGGAGGCGGACTTGCAGCTGCGCTGCAGGTCTGCTACCATGTGTGCGGCCCACTGAGAGGAGCGGGCAGTGAGCGGTGCCGGGGTCTGCCGCACGCGCGCGCAGGCGACCTGCTGCCGGCCGCGTACCTGGTGCTGGGCCAGATCGCGGCGGACCACGAGGGCCTGGAGCTGAGCGTGGGCGAGGCGACGGTGGCGGGCGCGGTGCGCGAGGCGACCGGCGTCACGCGCGAGCGGCTGTCCGCGCTGTACCGCGCCACCGGCGACCTCGGCGACGCGGCCGAGCGCTGCCGGCACACGCAGGTGCGTGCGTGTATTTCGGAGAGGGGTGCTCGCCGTTAGGCTTCTTGGTCTGGGAGATAGTCGAGGGGGTCATGGGAAGGGAGCTGATGGCTGGGCAGCACCGCTGCGCTCATCCCCGAATGCGCTGGAAGCCCGCACAGCCCCATGCCATGGAGCCAATCGCCCGTGTGCATGACCAGAGCAAATGAGGGAGATGTGATCCGCCAAGGAGCGTCCGCTGCATCCCCCAGGCACTTGCTCCCAATCTGTTGGGTCTTGCGGCATGCACAGCGTGTTTGCATATCCGTGCAGAACAAGCTGAGCTGCGGGGCGCGGACGCGCGGCGCAGCGGATGCTGCAGGCGCCCGCGCCGCTGACGGCGCGCGGCGTGTTCAAGGCGCTGCACGCCGTGGCGGCCGAGAAGGGCGCCGGCGCGGCCAACCGGCGCAAGCAGATCATCCTGCGCCTGCTCCGCAGCTGCCGGCGCGGCCCCGGCCCTCGCGCGCCGCCAGGGCCGCCATGCGAGCGTGAGGCCAGCAGCCAACTTATAATACCTGCGCGCGCGCGCGTCATGGCGCAGCATGGTGCCCGCGCTCGGGCGCATGGTTGCAGCTCGATCCGCGTGCCGCATTGATTGGCAGTGCTGTTGGACGCCACGCGGCCCGCGCTCGAGGTGCCGCGGCGCCGATCGTGCAGGGACTGCGAGACGCGCTACCTGGTGCGCACGCTGGTGCAGAACCTGCGCGTGGGCGCGTCCTGGCGCAGCGTGGTGCCCGCGCTCGCGCGCACGGCTGCACTGCACCGCGCGGCGGCGGCCGGCGCCCGGCCGCTGACCAAGGCGGCGCTGGACACGGCTGGCGCGGCGGCCGCCGACGCGTTCCACCGCTGCCCCAGCCTGGACGTGCTGGTGCCCGCGCTGCTGGAGGCCGGGCCGGAGGGCCTGGAGGCGCGCATGCGCCTGACGCCCGGTGCGGACCTGTCAGTCAGAGAAACGGCACTGTCCTGCAATCATGCAGGGCAGGATCGCTGGCGTTTGCTGCGCAGCGCCCTGCGAGCGCTGCGCTCGCGTGCTTGCTCGGGTCGGCGATGGCGCATCTGCGCCCTTGCTGTAAGTGGGCGGGCGGGTCGAGGGGCTTGGTCATGCATGTGCGTGTGGCGGATAGCGCAGAGACATGTCGTCGCGCACCAAGGTCCTTACGGGGAAGGCGTGGGGGGGGCTGGAAGGCGCCCGAATGCGCTGGCGCTGCGAGCTGCCGCAGGGACCGCACACGTTGTTGCACGCAAGCTCTGAACCCCCGTGCGCACCCCGCATGTGGCCTGAGGGTGGGCGCGCGCGCGCGCAGGCGTGCCGCTCAAGCCGATGCTGGCCAAGATCTGCGAGGGCATCGCCGACGGCCTGAAGCAGCTGGCGGGGCAGGTGAGGCCCTGCGCCCATGCGCGCGGGGCGGGCGCGCTGCGCGGGCTACCCCCCGGAGCCGCCCGCTCGTCACACTACTTACAAAGCTTGCTGAAGCCTGACATGGGTTTTGGCGCTCGCAGGCCGCGCTGGCGGAGTGCAAGTACGACGGCGTGCGAGCGCAGGTGGGCCTGCGCCGCTCTGTCGTTCGCCGAGCACAGTGCGCAGCGTGCGCGCTGTGGCCGGCGTGCGCTCGCTTCTCCGCAGCGGCTGCCTGATCCCTGCTGGGTCCCACCGCATGCGAAATCTGGCAAGTACCTTCCGTCGAAGAAAGGTGCTGATGACAGAGCAGCCGGCCCATGGTAGCGGACGCCTGACCTGTCGACGGCGACGCCGGGGCCTGCTCGGCAGCCCAACGGCTGGCGCGGGCCGTGACAGGTAGCATCGTGCGCGCGCGCGCAGGTGCACCTGCTGGCCGATGGCCGCGTGCTGGTCTTCTCGCGCAACTGCGAGGACCGCAGCGGGCACTACCCGGACGTCGGCGACGCCGTGCGCGCTGCCGCCGCGGGTGCGCGGCCCGGGCCCCATGCGCCATGCCCCCACTCAAGATCAGACCGTGCGCAGCCTGCTGGGGCCATTTGGCTTGGCCGGTGCCGAGCCGGGCGCTGCTGCTCTCGCTGAGCGGAGCTGCTGCCAGGCAACGGCCGCCGAGACATGAGACGGCCGCCCAGAACGCGGCCGGTCACCTCGGAAGCAGCGTGCGCGGGATGCGGCACTCCTGTGTGCGCACGCGGGTGCAGCAGGCGTGCTGGGGCTGCCTCGCGCGCGCGGGGGCGCAGCTGCCGCTGCTGGGCGCTGAAAGGGGACGTTGATGCGGGGGGTCCAGGGTCGAGTCGCCACGCGCGCGCGCGCAGGCGGCGCGCGCGAGCTGGTGCTGGACGCCGAGCTGGTCGCGGTGGACCGCGCCAACGGCAACCGCCTGCGCTCCTTCCAGGAGCTGTCCACGCGCGCGCGCAGCGACATCACCGCGCAGCAGGTGCCGCCTTGTATGTCCGTCTGCACCGCTCGCGGTGGTCCGACGCATAACCGGTCTGCACTCGCGCGGTGGCCCGACGCACCACCAGGCAAAAGCAGCCTGATTGTGCATCGGGCAGCTGTGCGCGCACTGTGAGCAGAGAGACGCGGCCGCGCCACCGAGGCGGCCGCCGCGCATGCTGCAGGTGCAGATCCCCGTGTGCGTATTTGTGTTTGACCTGCTGGCGGTGGACGGCGAGGACCTGTTGGCCGCGCCGCTGCGCGCGCGCCGCGCGCGCCTGGCGGCCGCGCTGCCGGCCATGCGCGCGGGCTACTGCGAGGCGGCGCGGTGCTGGGAGCTGCCGGCGCCGCCGGCGCTGCCGCCACCGCGCGCGCCGGGCGAGGCCGGCGCGCGCGCGGAGGCCGCTGCCTCGCCGGGCGCGCCGGCGGCGCCGGGGGGCACGCCCCCCGCGGCAGCAGAGGGCGCGGCGCACAAGCGGCGTACGCGCGCACGCGCTGCGGGCGCGGCCGCCGCGGGCGCGGCGGCTGGGGCAGCCCCCCGGGCGTGCGTGCGGGGCGATGCGGACGCCGGCGCGGCCCCGGCGGCGGGCGCGCCGGGCGATGCAGACGCGGGAGCGGCGCCTTTAGGCGCCGCGATCGCGGAAGCAGCGGCGGCGGTGGCGGAGGCGGCCGAGGGCGAGGCAGCGGCGGGCGGGGAGGGCGCGGAGGGGGCCGCGGGCGCAGAGGTGGGGCGCGAGGCGCGCGTGCGCGAGCTGCTGCAGGAGGCACTCGCCGCCGGCACCGAGGCGCGTCCCTCCCAAGGCTGCTGTGTGTCGCTCTGCTTCCAAGCGACCGAGAGTATCGCCTTCAGCTGCAAGCGGCGTGTGCATGAGGACGGTGTGACTCAACAGGGCCCCTCGTGAGGTCCTGCCAGTCGTCCTGCTCCTGAAGTGCGTGCGTTTAGATTCTGATCTCACAAAATTTCAGTTCCGTCTATGGCAGAAGCAAGTGAAGCGAGGCGAGGCGCCTTGGACCTAGCATGCGCTGCCCCCAGGAGTGCGCTGGCCCTCAGCCCGCCCGCGCGCTGCGTCGCAGGGACTGATGCTCAAGGCGCTGGACGTGCACGCAAACTACCAGCCCAGCCGCCGCAGCGAGAGCTGGATCAAAATCAAGAAGTGCGCTCCTGCTGATGCGCCGTGTGGCGAGCCGCTTGCCACACTAGTCAGCCCAATTTATAGCTCCTTGTCGACCACCACGGGTCACCCTGCCTGCGGCTGTGGCGCCAGCGGAGCGCCTGCGCATGCCAGGGCCTGTGGACCCCTGCCGCAATGTTAGCCACCGCGGGGTGCACGTGGACCCTGACTGTTGCTACCACATACCCTGTTCTACCCTACCCTAACCCCTGTCCGGCCGCACACAGGGACTACTGCGAGGAGCTGCGCGATAGCCTGGACCTGGTGGTCATTGGCGCGTGGTACGGCAATGGGCGCAAGGCCGGGTGGCTGTCGCCCTTCCTGCTGGCCGCCTGGGACCCCGAGGGCGAGCAATTCCAGAGCGTCTGCCGCTGCATGAGCGGGTTTACGGACCAGTTCTACGCCGAGGTGCGGCCCGCGCGCCTGCCGCGCAGCCCCAGGGCGCCCGCCTGCCGCCGCTGGTTGCGGCGGCGCCGCCTGTACGGAGGTGCGGCCGCCGGCGCATGGTGTGCGTGCGAGCAGCTCCCTTGCTGCAGCTCACGCAGGCCTAGCACTACACTGGCGCTGAGCAGTATCTGCGACCCTGGGTTTCGTGGAGTTGATAGTGGACTGGCGGCTGAGCAGTGCCTTTGACCCTGGCATTGATGCGGTTCAGTGATTACTAGCACTCCTGCCCGCCTCGCACCTGATCGTATGAAGCAAGGAAGCGGAGGCCCCTGAGGACAAGGCTATGTGCATGCTAGGGAGAAGCTGTTGGCACACCAATCTGCAGGCACGCCGCTGACTGCGCGCAAGCGTGTGCAGGCCACCGAGCGCTTCAAGGCGCGGCAGATCCCGGGCCCGAAGCCGTACTACGCGACCAAGGAGTGGCCCAGCCTGTGGTTTGAGCCCATGGAGGTCTGGGAGGTGCGCGCTTTGCTCTGGATGCTTGCAGCACATGTCATGCTCACATGCCAGCACCGCCCTGCTCGAGGGTTGGAACCACTGCCTGCCATGGTTATGCATGCTCGGCCGGTCCATGTGTCCAGCCCTGAGCTCATTGCATGCAGAAGCTGCCGGGGGTCCCACTGCATGCAGAAGCGCTCAGAGGAGGGTGCGCGCAGATCCGGGGCGCGGACCTGACGCTGAGCCCGACGCACCACGCGGCGATGGGCCGCCTGCATCCCGATCGGGGCGTGTCGCTGCGGTGAGCGCCGGCGTGTCAATGTGCCTGCTTTGCAGCTGGTCGGCGTGCGGTTTTTTCTAGCATATGCTGATGGACTGGTGAGCTGAAGAGGCACACATCTTCCTACGCAAGTGGACAGAGGTTTATGCATGCAGTGCTTCAAGAACAGATGGGGTCCTGGGTCTCACCTGTACTGCCTGTCTTTGCTTTCGTTGCTCGCAGAGCCTGCACAACGGAGCACGACGCGCCTGGCGCTCAGACGGTGTCCGCGCACGCAGCTTTCCGCGCTTCGTGCGCGTGCGCGACGACAAGCGCCCGGACGAGGCGACCACCCCGGACGTCATCTGCGACCTGTTCCGCGCACAGACGCGCAAGATGGTCACCGCGCAGGAGGCTGTCGCGGCGCGCGCCCCGGCGCCGGCAGGTGGCGTGGCAGCGGCGGGGGCAGGCGGCCCGGCTGGGGCGCATTCCGGCGATGAGAGCGGTGACGATGCTGGCGAGGACGCTGAGTGATGATGCGCTCGACAGGGGAAGCTGCTGTGATGGTGGGGTTGACAGGAGCTGCAGACACAGGGAATGCGAATGTGTTCGCCTATGCATATGGTTGGATGAGAGCAGGCCCTAAGGTTTGTACTATCAGCAGTACGCATGTATAAATGCTTTGTGCTGAATTGCATTGAACTGAAGGAACGTCATCAAGCGGTAGATCTCATGTGCCATTAGTGCAGAGCTTTGCATGTATTTTCACCCATGATAAACATGCTTTCCTTGGCTGTGCTTGTTGAATGCGCGCCATGCCAGGTTGCCATGCGCTGTTATTAGCGGAGGTTTCATTCCCTATTGTGTTACTTGGGTGCTTCCCCATAGAACGCCAGTGCACTGTTGGACGCGGAGTCCAGTGGTTGCGTACTTCAGTCCTCCTCACGCCTCCAGCACCTCAAAGCGCAGCTCGTCCTCGCTGTACACCTTGGTGTTGTGGTCCGTCACATTCGTGTCCGCAAGTTCCTGCATGGCGTGCAGCCTTGAGCACCCCATGACGCGATTGAACGACAGCAGCATGACGTCCTGCATGGGCATACTATGTGCGAAGCAACGGGCATGCCCTTGCTCCCCAGCATCTGGGCCTCTGCTATAAGCGGAGGCCTCCCACACCGGCTTGGCCATGCACCTTCCCAAATTACCTTTGATGGGTTTGCCAACCATTTCACTGTCTCAAGAGAGCCGGGCCTATTGACACTTCCCCAGACCGCCGCGCACCAGGTTGAAAAAGTCCATGTGGGGGCTGCCAGCAAAGAGCGGCCCGGCGTGCCACGTGCCCGCATGCAGCTTTACAAAGCTGCCGTGCGGTATGCGGAAGGCGCGCAGGTCCGCGGGCTGCGGCCAGGCTTCCACGCTGCCGCTGGGCGCGGCCACCGCCAGGAACCAGGGCGCCGGCTGGATCGCACCCAGGCACTGCGTGACCTGCGCAGAAAACCATATGACTCTGAACCAACTCTGACAGGTTTGCCAGGCATATGGTATGCGCTTGTATCTGGTGCAACATAATTTGTAACGTGTTACCTCCGGCCTGTTCATAAGCCCCACTTCACCAGGGCATACTACAACACCAGAAGTATGGACTGGACGCAGTAAAAAGTGCATCAGTGAGCGAGCGCGCCCCACCTTGGAGTGGTAAGTTATGCGGTCAAAGGACAGGCCCCTTTGCGGCAATCGCATCACGTAGAACCTGGTGCGCAGCAGCTCTTAGCAACGGTACCTTGCAGCGGCTCATGCACTCCCGAAAGCTGTCTGCCGCACCGTGGCCGTCCCTGATCGAGCTGCAATAGCGCATCCTCTTTGTCAAACTCCTTGCCATCATTGGTGGGGCCTATGACCTGCAACACCAGGCCTCTACTGAAGGTCAGCTCATTCGCATGCACTGCTAGTGCGAAAGCGACCATGGGACGCGCGCGCCTGCCCGTATGGTGAGAAACTTGCTGGCGTAGCCAGTTCAGCTTGCAGGCGTACCACTCTCGGGGTGTGCTGCTCTGCCAGAGCAGCGTAGCACCGCAGCCTATACCTTTTTTCACCGCGTGGTTTCCGAAGCGGCAGGGCAGCATTTCGTGTGCATACAGGCTGCCAGCAAGTGCCGTGCTTGGCAGTAAGTGCTGCCTCTAGCCTGGCACGCACAACCATCTGGTGTGCTACAAAGTATTCACTCTCACCAACAAATTACTTGCCGAACTCCTGAAGCTCTGGAGGCACCTCTGAAGCTCTGGAGGCTTACAGGTGGTGTGACCTTGAATCTGTGTAATGAGTGCTTCATATAACTTTCCTGTCACATTGGCCTTGCACACGGGCCATGGACCATGCTCCCAAGTCATGGCCGCTGGGCAACTTTGTGCTCTTTATAGCCATTAAGAGCGGCAGCATGGAGAGGCGCCTAGCCTGGTGTACTCCAGTGAGTCGCATTGCCTTTCACGAAGCACTGTGTTCTGGCAATGAGCTGATGCACAGCTACAACTGCATGCGCATGTGGATGATGTTACACGTCAGCTAAGACTGCACAGTAACAGCACGCTGCATCTTACAGGAGACCTAGCATGCGTTTCTATGGCCAGACTCTCTGAAGGGCGCCATGCAGCTACCAAGAAGCGCTGCCGGCCCAGTGCACATCCTGCACATGCAGCAAGCATGCGTTATGCTCTCCAGCAAACACTGAACAGCAATCTGGGGCCTAACACTGGTGCCATATCTTCATAGCATTGCTCAGCAGCACAGGTAATACTGTCATCTCACGACTTATAACTACTTGTCCTGCCCTGCTCGCGGCCGCTCAAGCGTGCTGCGCACGCGCGGGTCTGCCTCCAGCGCGGCCAGCTCGCCTGCTAGGTGCTCCGCCACGGCTTCGCCCTCAAAGTTCAACCAGCGGCGGGTCACCTGCGCACACACAGCGGCTGCACGCTCAGCAGGCCGAACGCGCGCTGCGAGCGCAGGAGGAGCTCGTCAGGGCCCGGCAACCCGCAGCTCCAAACGCATCACGGGCCACGCACTGCCATGCGTTGCAGGCATGCTGCGCGAGCATGCAACAAGACCAGGCAGCAGGGTGCGCCAGAAGTCTTGCTCGCGGCCGCACCCAGGCGGCAGACGGAAACCCACGAGGCTGGGACGCAACACATCAGCCCGGTAGCGCAGTCAGCCAGGTCAGGCGCGCCTGGATCAGGTTGTGAGCGAAGAAGGGCATGCTGGTGCCGCGGAAGCTGACGTCCACGCGGCGCCAGGGCAGCGCCTGCAGCCGCTCCAGCATCACCATCGTCTGCGCGCCATACCCGCCGCCCGCCGCAGCGCCCGCCGCGGCGGCGCCCCCGGCCAGCCCTGCCGAGTCCCCGCTGCCAGCACGCTCCATCACGGCGACGCTCGCCAATGCACTGCCGCCGTCGGGGCCGCTGATCGGCTCCGTCCCGGCCGCTGCCACAGCCGCAGCAGAGTTCCTCGCTGTCATGCGCTCAGCGCTGCCAGGCGCGCCTGGCCCCGCCCCCGCAGCCGCGCCAATGCCAAGAGCGGCCCTGGCTGGCGTGCGCTCGCCGCCGCCACCGCCGCGGCCTCTCCCAGCCGGAGCGGCGGCCGCCGCGCTCTGCAGCAGCTCCAGGCCGCGCTGCAGCAGCTCTACGCCGGCGCCCCAGCTGCGGCCGTTGCCGCCGGAGTCCGCCCTGACCAGCTTGCTGGCCGCGCCTCCGCTCTGGCTGCCGCCGCCGCTGCCGCCGCCGCTCCCGCCGCCGCCGCCGCCGCCGCCGCCGGCTGCGCTTGAGCTGAAGCGCAGCGCGCCGCCGCCTTCAGTGGCAGCTGCGCGCGTGCCGCCCGCCACCAGCCCTGCCGTGTTCCCTGCGCGCGCGCCTTGCAAGGCCGTGCGGCCGTGCTCCGAGCCGCGCGGGCGCGCGCTCGCCGACGCGCGCTCCCCATCCAGGCCGCCCGGCCCCGGGCCGACATCATCCAGCAGCGCCGCGCCCAGGCCCACGCGCGGGCCGTGCGCTTTGGTCGGCGGCAGCGCGTCGGTGCCGCCCTGCAGCGACGCCGCGCTGCCCTGGCCACTGTCCTCTGCTGGCGCCGGCGTGGCCGGGGGCGCTGCGCCAGCCGGGCCCGCGGCGAGCGCGCGCGCGGGCAGCATGGGCAGCAGGGGCGCCAGCGACGCGCTGAGCGGGTCCTCCAGCACCACGCCGCGCGCGGAGGCCGCCAGCGCGGGCAGGTCCGGCAGCTGGTCCAGGCGCCGCAGCGACGAGTTGGCCCACCCCACCAGGTGGTCGCCTGCGGCAGCGGCGCAGGGCCTCAGACTAGCCTGAGCTGCTTGACTAGGCAAGCCCCGCACACAAGTTGGCCCACCCAATCAGGTGGCTGCCTGTGGCATGACGCAGGGCTCTTGCACGGGCCTGAGCAGCTTGCGCAGGCACGCCCCGCACACGGAGCCCGCATGCGCCGGCGGTGCAGGAAACCCTGCACTGGCCTGAGCTACTCGCCCAGGCAACACCCGCGCGCGGGACCTGCACACACCGGCGGTGCAGCGCACCGTGCGTGTTGGCGTAGCAGGTGCGCGACACGAAGCTGCGCAGTGCAGAGTAGAAGTAGCCCTCCTGCGGTACATCCTGCGTCATGCGCACCTGCGCGCGAGGCGTACCTTGGCCGCGGCACATTGCTCAGACTGGGCGATGGTAACCACTGCTCATATTCAGCCAGCTGGTACAGGCTCAAACATGTATCTCAGAGTTTGCAGGCGAGACCACACAAGCACGCACACTTCCCTGCCTAAGCATCACCCGCTCGCACGCCTTGAGGGCATGGCCTCCACATCAGGCAGCCCGTCCCAGGCCTCATCGCGCCCGCCGCGCGCACCAGCAGCGGGTCGGCCTGAGCCGAGGCCGCGGCGTCGTCCAGGAAGAACTGCGCGCCGGTGGCGGCCATGGCCAGCGAGGCGACCGGGCGCGCCGACGCCGCCAGCAGCCGCTGCACCGGGCCGCCCATGACCGGCACGGTGCCCATCCAGGCCATGAAGGGTACCTGCAGCGCCACGGGCCGCGTGCATGCTGGTGAACCATGCCGCCTTACTGACTGTCTCCCACATGGCAAGGACGCAAGCGGCGACTGCTGTGCACACGGGTGCTGTTGTTCAACAGAGGCAGGTGTACCGATATGTGGCACACACACTTGCCTGATGACCGGGCAGGTGGGGCCAGCCATGCTGCCAACCATGCCGCCTGAGCACCGCAACCTAGCAAACACATTTGGTGTGGGAGGAGGAGATGTAGAAAAACCTGCGCGGGCCCCGCAGCGTCCGCGCAGCCCAGATGCGGCGTGGCGAGCGTGATGAAGTGCGCCGGGCGCAGGCCGCAGATCAGCTCCGTGCTCGGGTCGTAGAGCAGTCCTACAAGAGCACACAGGTCAGTTGACAAAGCTCGGCATGCCGCAGTTTGAGCGCATGCATTCCCACTGGCAGACGGTTCCATAAACATAGGATGTCGTGACACGTTGGGCAAGCCACTGCTCAGGTGGGCAGGCGGCTGCCACATGTGCTGCATGCGCATGACGACCCTACTGCCAGCAGACTTTCCTGCAAAACAGACCGTGGCGCGCCGATGACATATCGCGAGATAAGGCCGCCCATGCTGTGCCCGATCACGGATATACGCTCCAGCCCAGGCGTCAGGCTGACATACTCCCTGACCTCTTCCGCCAGCCGTTTGCCGCACAGGTCAATGCCCTCGAATGTCTGCCGGAGGCGTCGGCACAGCGCCCTGTCAGGCAGACGAGCCTGCTGTCCTTGCAGGTTACTAGTTGCAATAAATAAACTACCATGCATGCAGCGGACCCGTTGCCACTGTTACAGGCTGACATAGCCTGGTCAAAGCGTTGAGCATGAGGTGACTGGAATACAGTGATAGACGTTTTACAGCACCATCCACCAGCAGCCTCAGCCAGGCAGACCTGTGGGTGACTGTGCCCACAGGGCGTGACCGCTCGGACGCTGCTGCCAAGGCTCACGAGTCTCTAACGCACCCACCCGCCTAGCGCCGGGCAGGCACCTTGAAGCGTGAGTTGACAGTCGATGCGACAAGAAGCATGTCAGCGGCGTCCTCCCGCGCCTCCACTTTTTCCTGGCAGGCAGACGCTGTATGACGCGTGGGATGGCTGCAAGAGGTCAGAGCATTGCCCCACTTTAAAGGCCACACTGCTGAAACAGCGGGGTATGGTCAAGAGCAAGCACAAGAGCAGCCTTGCAAGGCCCCACACCTTGACAACTGCCCAGTTCTCAACGTTGCCAAACAGCCCATTCACGAGGAGCACCTGCAAGAGCCAGTCCAAGCTTTGTGACTGCACTTCACTGGGGACCTGAAAGCAGCGCTGTCCGCACGCCTGACGCGTTCAAAGCAAGCGCGGCGGATGGGCATTTAGACACGCTGCCTGTCAACCACTGGAGCGAGCGCTGGCTGCACGAGAGCAGTCGTTAACGGTGTAGCTCGCATCAGTATGCACTGCGGCGGCACTCAGGACTCACCAGGTGCTTTTTTTTCTGGCCGGGATGGTCACTGCTGTCAGTCAACGTGGTCAACTCGTCTTCCTCTGCTTCCGGGTGCTCCTCAGCCTCCCGTGCTGGAGGTGGTTGCGCGCTATCGCCTGTGCAGGCTGGCGAAGGATTTGAGTCCATGCGCGTGTGCCCAGGGCAGGCAACAGTGCTCTGCCGTAGACTTGCTTGTCTTGACCGAGGACAGGGTGGCAGGCTGTGGCCTGTATAACTAGGTGTTGCAATCAACTTTGTAGTGGAGCCCGCTCTCGACATGCGCAGCGTGTGGGGCCAGCAAACACAGACCGTTCCAAGACTAATTGTCTTGTGCACTTCTGCGCAGGCTATTGGCGCAGGCTATTGGCGCAGGCTTGGAAGTCACTAGTGTCTCCTCGCTGGCATATTGCAACAAAGCCCTGGGCCACCCTGGTGGATGTGGAAAGCACTCCGTCTGCGTCTCCTCGCTAGTGTTCAACGAGAGCAAGGCACTTGACTTGGTGTGTGCGTCCATGGCCGTGCGCCGCCTGGGCTTGCGCCGCGCTTGGCAGCTCGTACAGCACCTGGAAGGCCTGGTACCGCCGCCGGACGCTGCAACCGCTTGGCGAGCGCCAACTGCGGCTGCACAGCACAGCGGGCGCTGGCTCCCGCGACCTGAGCAGCGGCGGTGCTTCGCCGAGCTGCCCGGCGCTGATGGCCATTCAGCAAGTGACGGAGGTGCGCTCTTCGTCCCGTTGCGGGCAAAATGACGGTGCATGTTACTTGAAAGTCCAAATTGCAATGCTGCCGCTGGTTCAGCAGCCGGTCGCCTGCACGCGCAGGTGCGGCAGGGACGCCTGCTGAGGCCGGCCGCGGTATAGAGGCAACGGGGGCGCAGCCGGGCGCTGCCAGCTCTTCTGAGCCTCCCAGCACTGCTGGAACAGCCTCGGGCGACGGCGGCGCTGCCACGGGCACTGCCGCTGACGCGCACGCCGCGCAGCAGCAGAGCGGGGCCGGCGGCAGCGGCGGTGCGGCTTCGCCCAGTGAGCCCGAAGCTCGGAGCCTGGCTGCCGGCGCCGGTACTGGCGAGGAGGACGGGGCCGGAGGGAGCGTGACAGTGGGGCCCGCAGCAGAGGCGGCCGGCCGCAGGGCGGCGGGCGGGGACGCGGAGGAGGGGCAGCTTGGGGAGGGGGCCCGGGAAGAGGGAGCAGGCAGCGGTGATGACGGCGAGGCAGGAGAGGGGGAGGACGGCGACTGGGTGAGCGGCAGCGACGACAACGAGGGCGAGCCGCTCGTGGCAGGGCCGGGCGAGGAGGGCGACGAGGGCGTGTGGGTGGGCGCGGAGGACGTGGACGAGGACGAGTGGGAGGAGTGGCGCGGCGAGGGCGAGCCGCCGCTGGTCAACTACTGGGGCTCTGGCTTTGCGGACGCGGCCGAGACCGCGGAGGCGCCGCCGTACCTGCCGCCCGAGCGCAAGGGCCGCCGGCCCACGCGCGACGACAAGGGCACCTGGGTGAAGAACGAGCGCGCGTTTGAGGAGGCGCGCGCGCCTCCGGCCCCAGCAGCGGCGCCGCGTGTCCTGTGTGCTTGTGAGGGCAGGCGCGGCTGCGTTCGGGCTCGAGCACGGGCTCATGCGTCGACATGGCACGCTTTGCATGAGTAGTCTGCATGTGGAATGGCGAACTTACACAGCCCCTGAAGCATGTGTGGCCCCCCTTTGACAAGGACGGCCACAAATGCGCCACCTCACGCCCACCCGAGGTGTCAAAGACGGTCGCTGATGCCTGCGGTGGACTGCGCGCGCGTGTGGCAGCTGAACGCAATGTCGCTGGACATTCCCGGCGAGGACGGCGAGGGCCCGGCCATCTACGACCTGCAGACGGATTTCCCTTGGATGTACGAGCCCAACGCGCCGGCGGCGGACCTGCTCGAGCGCGTGCTTAAGGTGCGAGACCTGCGTGAGCTTGTCAGGGGCAGTGCAGAGCGCCTTATGCGGGTTTGTGTTGGCCTGTCGGCCGAGGGGCGCTGCGATCCGGAAGAGCAGGCATTGCAAATGATCTGCATGTTGAGGATTGCACTGCTAGACAGAAATAACGATGGAGCGCCTCACACAGGGAGACACCTGACGCGCATGTTCTTGCCGGTGACCCTCTTTGTGCATTCTGCAAGCGCACTGCCCGTGTGTCTGTATGAGATGAAGCACAGGAGGACTGGCGGCATCTGCAAGCTCGTTGGCAGGCTGAAGGGTGTCCTCGTGCTGGGCACGATGGTCCACCTCTCAGAAAATCAGATCAATGGTGCGCGTCTTCATGCGGCCTGGCACGGCAGAGCCTGCGGGCCGTCGCCGTTGCGAGGTTGCCAGGCTTGCCGCCTGCTGGCAGCGTGTGCGCGCTTACAGGCGGCTGCGGGGCGGCGCAGGAGCGCCCTGAGATGGCGGCGATGCTGGAGGTCTTCCCGCCGGTGCCGCCGCGCAAGGGCGCCCTGCCCATCCTGAACTGGGAGACGCACATGGCGCGCCCCAGTCCGCCGCCCCGCTCGTCCGTGCCGTGCAAGCGCGTCTGGCGCAGCCTGCATGCCGAGCTGGACGAGTGCAAGTGACGCATGGCATGATTTGTGTGCGGGTTCAATACCCAAGTGTGCGGATCTCATGGCAATGCAATCTGTCACAAGTACGTATGGTCCTGCATGCCTGGCTCCCCATGCTGTCCTGGACCAGTCGGTTTTTCACACGCGTTTCCAAGCAGAAGCGCCGGTGCCAGACATGCTGTGTAAACTGGAACATGCCGCCACAAGGCGAGTGGTTGTTCCTTACGCAGTGGCCGGAAAGACCAGGCCCGGCACCAAGTGACAACCGTGCATCAACATACCATCCTGCTGGCGCGGCGCAGGTGCTGGCGGCCGGCCCGGATAGCTGGGTGCACCCGGCCAGCCGCAAGGCCAAGCTGTGGGTCAATTTGCTTGACTTGCAGACAGAGACGGGGCTCACCGATGCCGCGGTGCAGCACGTCGCGCTCGTCTGCGGCCCCAGGTGCGCCACCCCGCAGGATCAGCGCCCGGCGCTGTGCTAGGCAGCTTCTGGAGCTGAGCTTCGCCGGGGGGCATGCTGCGAACGGCATGCTTGCGGGCAAGCGTTCGAGAGCACCTGCTGCGTTTGCGCGGAGTGTGGCGCATGTGCGGGAGGCAGTTGTCTCCGGCCTGGGGCCGTTTGAACACTGTCATGGGGCCTGCTGCACATTGACTCTTGCGCAGATGCGCCGTAGCCGTTCAATGAGTTGGCAGGCGTTCGTGCCTATAGTGCCACATGCGGTACCAAGACCATGCATCTTTGCCTGTGCCGCGCGCGGGTGCGGCCACTGCAGCCGCTGCACCCGGCTGGCGATGCATCCCTGCATGTCGCGCCGCGCAGGTACGACCACCAAACCGGCTGCATCACGCTCACGAGCGAGCGCCACGCGCACCGCGAGGACAACCGGCGCGAGCTGTTGCGGCTGCTGCACGCGCTGATCGCGGAGGGCCACCGCGCGTTCCCGTCGCCGCCGCGCCCGGACCTGGGCCTGGCCTGGGCCGCCGACGGCAGCCGCATCAACATACGGCCCGCGGCCGGAGCGGAGGAGGCGCGGGGCGGCGATGCGGACGCGGAGCAGGGCAGCAATGACGCAGAGCGGACGCGCGAGGCAGGGTGGGATGACGACGAGGACGCCGCCGCCGAGATGGTGTCCGCTGCCAGTGGGTTTGCTTCGCCTGATGCGGAGCCCGCGGGCGAGGCTAGCTAGGGGCGCGTTCCTGGCAAGGAAGTGCTGCCTGTGCCTGGCGGAGAGGGCGCGACGGGGGCTGAAGGGGACAGGCTACCCGGCGCTGGGGACCTGTCCGCTGGGCTGCGAGCGTCTGCTGCAGGCTCATAGGCCGGAAGGGGGGGCGCCGGAAGCAGCGCTGGACGGGGAAGTTGAGCCTCACCGTCATGAGCCGGCTCCCCCCGGCTTGCCAGAGATCGAGCAGGGAGGCCACGCAGATGCAGGGGCAGGTGATAGCGTGGGAGGGAGGCCAGGCAGTGCTTCTGCTCGGATGGTCACCGCAGCTGACAGCTGACAGTGGTCGCTCAGCACTGTAACTGAAACCTCTTTCGCAGCGCCAAGCGTGGATACATTGCATCAACATTCTCATGTGTTACAGCTTCTCATGGACATCAGATGTGCTTTCCCGCCTGGACCTCGTATGTGAAGTGTGCACTGGCGCACCACATGAAATGTGGTGCAAACATGCCTGAGCAATGCGAGCAGCTAAGCAGGCCGTGTCTAGGCCTGCGTCACGCTCGCGTGAAACATACAAGCCTGATCATGTTCGCATCGTTCAATCTCCTGTCTAACAGGTCAACACAAGCGCAGGCTCGCCCACAACACAGACACAAGTCACAGACAAGTGCAGTCCCAGGTTTTGGTAAGTACATGATTGTGATGCAACGCAGATACGTCATCAAATGCTGTACCTGTCACTTGCTTCTTTCCAGAAGAAAAGAATAGTGGCCTAGACACAGGCCACTCATGCCTTGACAGGCTTGGCAATGCCCAGGGCGATCAGCGTCCTCGCCATGTCCACAAAGGTCTCGTGGGGCGGGTGCAGCTGCAAGCCCAGCTCCTTCTGCACCTGCAGCCGCACATCCTGCACAGTCAGCTTCCTGAACAAGGTTCAGCCACGCACAGCTCCTGCAACGTCAGCCTACATCGCATGAAACGCTGCACCTTGTGCGCAAAAGCTTGCGTGCATGTTCGCACATGCGCACAGCGCCCGCAGCCATGCCAGACAGCTGGCCTGGGCTCATGAGGGCCTGCAAGCGACCACTGAAGTCCGGACCTTGGAGATGTCGATGACCTCCTTGGACGGCTCGTCCTTGCCGGGCGGGAACTTGTGCTGCGGGAACGCGCTGCGCAGCGCCTCGCTCACAGCCTTGGAGGGGATAGTGCTGGGGTTGCTCATGAGGTAGCGGCCATGCGCGTCTGGTACCTGCAGGCGCGCCCAGGCTCTAGAGCCGGCTTGCTCTACATTCCTCATGACATGTCAATAGAGGCAATGATGATGATGAGAGGTGCTGCACAGCAGCAAAGCTCAGCAGCTGCGCAGGGCGGACACCCGTCACGAGCAGAGTGCTGCAGGTGCGCATGCAGACAGAGACCGGAGAAGTCCTCCCCAGCGTGAGCTCCCACCTCGGCTGCCAGCACGTGTGCCCGGCCAATGTCGCGCACGTCAACAATCCAAGGCATCATCTGGTCCTTGCTGTTCTCAATGAAGTCCTGCGCACGCCTCTGCTCGTCAGGCACCGTCTGAATTTGGGCACTCCATGCACTACTGCCACTACTGCCGCAACACAAGCCTGACTTGAAGGACTTTTAAAAGCCTAATCAGAGACCACATCAGTTTGACACAGCGCGCGCACATGACAACATATGCATGCAGGCATTGTAGACAATTTGGCCAAAGGGGCGCCAAAGGGTTGCAGCAACTAGTGACAGACCCAGTGACTTTCAGCCACGGCGGGTCCGGCGCGCCTTCATGGTGTCGATGCTGGTCGCGTCGGTGCGCGAGCTGACGACTGGGCCCAGCACAAAGGTGGGGTTGATGACGCAGAGCTTGAACCCGTGCTCCTTGGACAGCTCCCAGGCGACCCGCTCTGCGGCCACCTGCATGCGCAGGCACACTTATCAGCGCGCGAGCCTCAAAGAGCCAGCTCACGTTGCCCAGCTCCGCGGTCGCATTACGCCCGCCAGCCCCAGCTTGACGCCCAGCAAGCCAGCATTGCGGGACGTGGAAGCCCTCAGGAAACAGACCGACTCCAAGACCATCCATCCTGTTGCTCGCTGTTGCCTCTTAATCTTCCACTCTCAGTTGCCCTCGCAGAATCCCTTGCACGTCCCTGCCGGCCAGGCCTGGCGCATGAGTGCAGGCGCCGAGCAGCGCTGCTGATGGTTGCATTCGCATGCAAACCCTGATCATCAATCGCTAGCCATGCGCCTGCAAAGGGCCGCGCCTTGCTGTACCGGTACGGCTCATCCTCCACAGACGACTCGGTGTTCCAGTCCTCCTCGGTGAAGAGGCTGCCATTGCCCGGCCCGGCCTTGCCGTTCACCACAGCTGCGCCGCAAGCGTCCATTCTTCAGTGAAAGAAGCAGAGCCCAAGCAAGCCATGGCGATCGTGCCAGCCGCAGCACTTGACGCCAATGCTCCTGTGCAGGCGCATGGCGGCCGCGAGCGCACCCGCGAACGAGGACGTCAGCACGACGCGCTTGACGGTGTCCAGGCTCTTTGCGACGGCGCCCAGCACGTTCTTGGTGCCGTTCACCGCCGGGTCGACCAGGTCCCGCTGCCCGTTCTCCACCGTCCTGGCGCCAGCGCGGGGCACGACCCTCACCCCACCGGACCAGGCTGCAACCTCCTCTCCTACAGCCCCCCCTGGCTTCCTCGCCTTCCACTGTCTCGCTGTTCGTGCAAGGTGCTCCAGACATGCAGATGCTGACCGCCCCTGCGGACAGTGCTCTGCGATGTAGCACTGGCAGTGGATCATATCACAGTCAAAAGTATGGCGCGGCCTGCGCGGGAGCAAAGGACATAAACAAGCTGGTCGACCGACAGCCGCCCGACGGCACCCACTGGGGCCTGGCCGGTGCAGACCCCCTCTCGCGCATGGCGCCTGCCGGAGTGCCATGGTGCATAGCAGGAAGCATGACTAGCACCTCTTGCGCCACGCAGCGCTTGCGGCAGAGGTCTTTGACCACCACGTCGACGAGTGCCAGGCGATCCGCATCGGTGACTGGGAGACAAGGCCGCTGCCAACCAGGGTGAGGTGTACTTGGCCGTCGTCACGCACGTCTGCCTGCGGCTGTGCGAGGTGAGCGCACACGCCGCGTCAGCGGTGCATGCACCACTGAACGCGGCGTCTGCGCTCACCTACAGCCGCAGGCTGACGCGTGCGCCGACGGCCGCGTACACCCTCACCCTGGTCGGCAGCGACCTGGTCTCCCAGTCGCCACAGCGGATCGCCTCGCACTCGTCAATGCGGTGGTCGAAGAACTCCGCTTTAATCATGTGTAAACCGCAGCACTGGCGGTACCCTTGCACAGCCGCAGCACAAGGCCGGAGCAACATTGCCAAGTGCTCATGTACGTGATTGCTCACCCCTCAAGCCGTTAGCCCGCCCGTGTCGCTGCTACCTAGTAACCAGCTACAGGCCCACCAGGCTGCAGCCTCGAGCCCAGCCATGTGGGGCCCTTGCTGCTGCTGACAGCAGGCACTGCCGCGCGCGCACCTGAAGAACGGGCTGGCGGTGTGGAACACAAAGTGCGCGCCCTTCACCGCCGCGTCGAACGAGCCCTCCTTGAGCAGGTCGGCCTCGTGCAGCTCCAGCTTCCCTGCGAGCGCAGGAACGCCTGTTCACCACGCCCGACCCACACGATACAGCTGTGAGAGGAACAGGCCGTGTGTCTGCAACTCAGCTGGCTGACCGTCACTGCACAGGCTGCAAAGACAGAGCAACAGAACGATACGTCGTCAACATTGTGTGATGCAATGTAATGCATTGCTTTAAGCGTGCACAGTTTGCTTCAACCAGTGCACCATCGGGCGAGCCAGTGGCCGGCCAGCGCCTGCTCACCTGGCAGCGCTTCACCCAGTGCGACCAGGTGCGCCACCTTGTCCTTGTTAGACGTCGATCGCACAGTTGCCCGGACAGTGTAACCCTTCTCCAAGAGCTGTTTCGTGACTTCCGTGCCGACATAGCCACTCCTGTTGCAGGACCACAGATGAACAGTGGTCACGCCTCAGAAACATACACACATCCGTTCAACAACAACGTGGAAAGTGCGCACCCGCCGCTTACAACTGCAATGAAGGCCATGGCGACTCTTGTGCTCTTATGTATGCTCAGCAATGGAGACGCTGATTTAAGCAACGCCTTGTTATTTGTGAGCTTGTGAGACTGCTGCTGCAACCTCCAGCGACTTGGTGATGATGATGTTACAGTCTTGAGCCGGCAGGTGTGTCGCGTATGTGTCCTTCGAGAGTCCTTGCTCATGGCATGCATATGCTGAGCCTGTGCAGGGTTATTCAGGGTCATCATTCATGTCTCTGGCATGCTGCGCGCGGCGCAGCGCGCGCGCGCCCACAGAAACATGCGTACATGCTGCAGGCACGGCCTTCACAAGCGAGGCTGCCCACGCTGTATGCGATGACATGGGCTGCGAGACCCTCAGCTGGAGGGCATTGTTGAGAAACGCTTGCCAGTAGCATCACAGTGTGTCTGCTGTGCAGCGAGAGTGCGTCAGGCGGAAGAGCTGCAGGACAGCATCTGTAACATGCAATAGGACAGCTCCGCGTTGCCAAAGCTGTGAGCATGGACACGCGGTGAGGGCAGATCATGGCCCAGGTGAAAAAATGTTCTCTAGACACTGCGCAGCTCCTCCAAACTAATGCAGTGAGAGGCTGTACATGCACATTCACATGCAAATTCATTTGGGCTGCTCCTTCGAGCTCGTCCCCGGGCACCTCATGCAAGGTTTGTACACTAGCCCCATACACCTTGCTCGCAGCTGATCCCCCTGCGGACAATTACTTGAACATACTACTATGACTGTTGACAAGCTCCTCTCCTCACGCTTCGCCTGTCAAATTAAGGCAGACACGCAGCTGTGCTCACATGTACCTGCAGCATACCCTGCCGGTAGTGCAGGTGCACATTTCACCCCTTGCGTGCGCTTCCACGCACTGCGCAGACCATGCACGAGGGGACCCGCAGCATATGCAGCCCCAGTCAGCCTAAAGGTACCCTGCGCGACACACACGACCGCCTCCGCAACGCCTCCTTCCCACACACCGCGCTGTTTGCGCCAGGTCCGTCCGCGGCGTGCGGCCCTGCCGCATGCCAGCCACCGAGGAACGCGAGCGTCGCGGCGGCGATGCCGGCAGCCTGTGCCCGCTGCGCACATTCCCGGCTGTGACAGGCGCATGCCAGCGTCGCTGTGGATATCAGAAAGTGCTGCAGAGGGTCTGCCGCCCAACTCCGACGCCCGTACTCTCCTTGCGTAGGCGCGCCCCGGATCGTCCTCGATAGCACACAACATGGCAAGACAGGACCACTGCGCAATCGACAGCGGCACGCGACGCGGCACCCCGCTCAAAGGACACACCGCATTGCTACATGCAGGTCTACAAGGTGGGTGGAGCGGGCCCGGCGTGTGCCCCATGCCCAGGCCGTGCGCCGCAAGCTTCATGATCGTTGCTCCCGCCTGGCGGGCGCGCGCGGCGTGACCCCTGATATTGCGCGCCGCGCCGGCTGCGCTCGGGCGGGCGCGTCAGGGAGAACGCGGCGCCGGCCGCTGCGCCAAATTGACAAGTCACCATACCTGCGCGCGCGCGCCATCGCCGGCCCATCACAGGCGGGCGTGGGGGCGCTGCCGCGCGTGGCAGGCTGATGTACGCCGATGGGGGCCTGTGCGGGGGCGCACCAGCATACCCAAGTGCTTGCTCGCCCAGCGCCGCCATCACCACGGCCACCAGGGCCGCCTTAGCGTCCGCGTCCCTGCCCGCGATGTGGCCACGCAGTTCCCTGGCGAATGTTGCGACCATGCGTATCGCCACCTGCTCTGCGCTCTCCTGACTGTCAGGGCCGATGCCGCGCGCGCCGTCGGGGCCGGCCGCGGGCGAGGCGGGCGTCTCCCGGCAGCGCTTGCGGCGGCGCGGGCGCCGTCGAGCGCCGGCGCGGCAGCGGCGCCGGGAGCAAGCCGCCCGCGCGGGCGCGCGGTTGCGGGTGCGGCCGGGCGGCGAACGACGGGCATGCACGCTGCGCGGCAGCGGCTTCGGCTTGCTCAATGGCCCTCTGCAGGCGCAGCGTTATTGAAGCGAGCCCAGAGCTGTGTGCATCAGCGGCGGCGGTGCGCTCACTCACGCTGCTTAGCGGGCGCGGCCGCGCGGCAGCGCGATTGGCGCGGCGCGGCGCGGCGACGGCCGGGCCGCGGGCGGCAGCACCGCCAGCGGCGGCGCGGCGGCGGCCCGGCGCCTGGGCGCGTGCGCCACGGGCGCGCGCACGTCCTCGGTGCCGGGGCCATGCGCAGCCTCCGCTGCTCCCCTCTTCTTTGCTCGGCTGCGCCAATATCGCTCCCTGCACGCAACGCGCGCGAGGCATCAGCGCGGACGGCGGGCTGCCTGCGCGGATGCACGCATGCCGCGCACGGCGCTGCGGTGCCGCAAGCATGGGGCGCTCTGCGGGCACTGGGAGGCGCTTGGCCGACGGCGCGCACATTCCCTTCGCCCTCTCCGCCTCCAGCTCCGCTGCCGTGAGCTCAGCACGCGGCTTACGGCGGCCGCTTCTCACCATCCCCTGCGCCGCCGGCCGCGCGCTGAGCTGCGTGCAGAGCCTGGGTCAATGCGAAGGGTGTCCCTTTTCTAGCCCGGCCCATGAGCGCAGGTTGCCATGGGCGGCAGGCCCGGCGCTGCGGCTGCAGGCATACAGCATAGGCAGGCAGCCGGCGGCGCCGGCGAAGCTGCCCGCGCTGAACGGGCCTGCACCCCTTCCGCTCGTGGCAATCAGAGACCGTCTGGACATTTTTTTGCGCCGTGCCCGCACCTTGTGGAGATCGAGCAGGCCACGTTTGCTCGGCGCAGCCAGGTGCTGGAGGTGCGCCGCGGTCGCGTTCGCTGAGCTCCTGCGCGCCCCATGCGCCATGCAGTGAGGCACCGCTCCTGCTGCGCCTCGGCCGCCGCCAGTCCACTGCCGTGCACGACCGCAGTCTTTGAGGAGCTCGACGCGCGTTAAGCGTGCGGCGCACACCGCGTCGGGCTGATCACCGGGCAGCGCGCTGAGGTGGCGCGCGCGCAGAGCGCTGCGGGTAAGGCTGTGCTGCGGCGGGCGTGCTCTAGCTGTGAGCACACAGAGCGCTGCGGCTGTGCCTGTTGGCGTCCTTTCCCCAAGAAAGTCAGCCGAGCTTCTACGAGCTTCCCAATTGTTGTAAGGCCCCTACCCAATCGTGTGTGAGGTCCTAACATCGACCGGTTGAAGGCCAGCAAGCCAATCGACCTCCCTTGATTCATTGGATGCATCTCGACAAGCAAGCCGCCCGTGTTTGTTTCAATGCGCACCATGACGATGTTGATATCAATACGGCAACTTGACATGCAAGGTGTTGCCTATTTTATCTGTAAAACGCGCTAGATTACACAATTGGTTGCAGGTGGGCTGCATAGCTACTGATACTTTCTCTCTGCAGCGCGGCATGGCAGACTCCTGTATTGTCAGCCATACTACCACAGAAGATAACCGTTCTGACAACTATTTAGCAATTGGGTGCATGCATGTGCCCCTCAAAACTGTGCCATGCAAAAGAGTACATCAGGTTGCAGACCTAAGAAAGGCTGGACAGGAACAAGAAGACGCCTCTGAGATACGAGCATACACCAAAGGCCAAGTCAAAAGCCAAGCTATTCACCGTGCGTCATAATCACATCAGCTGACAGTGGGCCGCTGAGCACAAACACAACTTGTACATGCATATGCAGATGTGCCTTTCCGCCTGACATTCATCATCATGCCTGATGTCCATCATGCATGGATCATGCCATGGCACGCGGTGCAAATGTGCCTGTGCACTGCAAGCAGCTACGCAGCCGTGTCTAGGCCTGCATCACGCTTGCGTATAATGCCTGATCTTGCTTGCATCCATTCAATGTCCTGTCTAGCATGTCAAAGCAAGTGCAGGCTCACCCACAAAATGACACAGATCCACAGTCAGATGCACTCCCAGATTTGTGGATGTTACACGTGCGTTATGTGCATTGCAGGTGCTTGAAATAGTGCACCCGTCACTTTCTCCCTCATACAAGAAAAGAATAGCTATGCCTGAGCCACTCATGCCTTGACTGGCTTGGCAATGCCCAGCGTGATCAGCGTCCTCGCCATGTCCACAAAGGTCTCGTGGGGCGGGTGCAGCTGCAGGCCCAGCTCCTTCTGCACCTGCCGCAGCACATCCTGTTCAGGTCAGCTTCCGGACTCGAGGAAAGGGTAGGGGTGCACCTCGCCCATAAAACTTCTGATGAAATAGAGGCAGGAATGGTAAGAGGTGCGGCACAGCAGCAAACCTCAGCAAAGCACAGGGCGGACACACGTCACAGCACAGTGCTACAGGTGCGCATGCAGACATAGTCTGGAGAACACACGCCCAGCGCCAGAGCTCACCTCTGCTGCCAGCACGTGTGCCCGGCCGATGTCGCGCACGTCAACGATCCAGGGTATGATGGTGTCCTCGCGGTTTTCGATGAACGCCTGCGCAAGCCTCCGCACGTCAGGCAGACGGTGCTTGGGCAATTTATGCACAACTGCTATACCCAGAAGGCTCGCCTTAAGAGCCTCATCAAGTACACAGCGCGTTGCGATGAAATGCGCGTTGCGATGAAATGCGCGCACATGATAAAATACGCAAGCAGGAGTGGCAGACGATGGGCCTAAGGCTTGCAGCAATGATGACATGCCCTGCACAAGCACGAGTCTGAGCCGCAGCGGGGCCGGCGCGCCTTCATGGTGTCGATGCTGGTCGCATCGGTGCGCGAGCTGACGACTGGGCCCAGCACGAACGAGGGGTTGATGACGCAGAGCTTGAACCCGTGCTCCTTGGACAGCTCCCAGGCCGCCCGCTCTGCGGCCACCTGCGCGCGGCGCGCAGTCGCACGCGTCAGCACGCGCTGCCTCAAGGAGCCCGCCCAGGCTGCCACGGCAGGGCGAGATGCGCTCAGGCATCAGGCCGACTGCAACAGCTCCGTTGTACACACTACTGCCCTCCCTTCTTCCACTCTCTGTTGCCCTTGCAAAACCTCTTTCACGTCCCTGCTGGCCAGGCCTGACGCATGATTGCAGGCGCTGCGCAGCGCTGCTGATGGTTGCATTTGCATGTGGCCCCTGACATCTGTTGCTAGCCATGCGCCTTCCAAACTCGCCGCGCCTTGCTGTACATGTACGTCTCATGGTCATCCTGCATTGCCGACTCGTTATTCCAGTCCTCCTCAGTGTAGAGGCTGCCGCTGCCCGGGCCGGCCTTGACCTTCACCACAGCTGCGCCCCCAGCGTCCGCTCTTCAGTAAAAAAGCAAAGCCAAGCAAGCCAACCATGGTTGTGCTATCACCTTGCACGCACGCTCTGTGCAGGCAAATGGCAGTTGCGAGCGCACCCGCGAACGAGGACGTCAGCACGACGCGCTTGACGGTGTCCAGGCTCTTTGCGACCGCGCCCAGCACAATCTTGGTGCCGTTCACCGCGGGGTCGACCAGGTCACGCTGCCTGTCCTCGACCTTCCTGGCGCCAGCGACGCAGGTTGACCCTCACCACACTGCTGCTGCTTCCTCTGCTAGAGCCTTGGCAACCTGCCTTTGATTGTCTCGCTGTTGCTGTAACGTGCTGGCGACATGCGCGATAGGATGACCGTCCATGTATTCATATAACCTTGCCAGCACATGAGATAATGACCGCCCCTGCTCGACAGCCACCTACACTGCAGCGCAGGCAGCGGTCTTGCAGGCTGCAGCATTGCCCAGCTTTAGGACAAGGCTGGAGCAGCTAGTCAACCCCTCAAGCCTTCAGCCCACACCCGTCACTGCTCCCCGGAGAACCAGCAAGAGGCCAACCAGGCCGCAAGTTTAAGACCTGCCATGTGGGGCCCTTGCTGCTGCTGACAACAGGCGCTGCAGCGCACGCACCTCTGAAACGGGCTGGCGGTGTGGAATACAAAGTGCGCGCCCTTCACCACCGCGTCGAACGAGCCCTCCTTGAGCAGGTCGGCCTCGTGCAGCTCCAGCTTCCCTGTGCAGGAACAACTCTAAGTCGCGCCATACCATACAGCTGTATCTGCACACAGTACAATATACGTATAGGGAGTATGTCGCTATAAGCTGGATCTCCACTCGCTGACCATCACTGCACACGTTCAAAGATAGAACAACACCTTCAAACGTCAACGACACTGTGCAACCACTTGTATGTAGTTCCTTGGACTTGCACAAGACCTTTCCTTGACAGGTGGCAACTATGCGAGCCAGTGGCCAGCCACCACCTTCTCACCTGGCAGCGCGTCACCCAGAGCCAGCAGATGAGCGACCTTGTCCTTGTTAGAGGTTGACCGCACTGTTGCCCGGACGGTGTAGCCCTTCTCCAAGAGCTGCTTTGTGACTTCAGTGCCGACATAACCACTCCTGTCACAGGTGAACAGTTGTCAAGCCTCAGAAGCGTTTACTTACAAAGCGGGTCAACAAGAACGTGTAGGACGCAGCGCACCCGCCGCTTACAACTGCAATCAAGGCCATGCCGACGCTTGTGCTGTTGTGTATGCTCAGCAAAGGAGGTGCTGATATAGCAACAAGGCCTTACTTGTGAACTTGTGAGACTGCTGCAAGCTGTCCTGGTCTCCGTTGAGTCGGCAAAAGCAGCGTAAAGCTTCATTGCGCGATACATGCGACTGACTCATGTCCACATGCATGTGCTAGGGTGATTCATATGTCCAGCATGCGCAGGTGCAAATGCACACCAAAGCTGCAATGCGTTGTGTCAAACTTGCGCGACTACAATCAGCACTTTTCCGCAGAAGATAATGGTTTTGACAAAAATTCGGCCACCAGGTGCATGCGCCCCCAAACGTTGTGCCATCTAAGACGAGCAGTCCTGTTGAGTTAACAGTGCAGACCATGTTGCAGACACTAATAAAACGTGGACAAAAAAACAGAAATCAAAGCAGACAACTGCATTCTGTGGCACAGGCATGCAACCATGCAGTCCAACTCAAAACCAAATACCACTCACCGTGAGTCACCTTCAAGGCTCACGCAGGACTGACTTCATCTTCTCGCAATGATATGCAATGCAATGTGTTTTTGATCACGGAGGGCGAGGTGCGTCAACCAATTGTGTGATGTCTTAACCTTCTATCCCTCTCTTGCTTGAGCAGACAATAAATTGGGTAAAGGCATGACAAGGTGCACTGGAATGGGTGCACTCCCGGTCTACCTCACAGCAGCTACACCGCCAGTCGTTGCAAGCAGAGCCGCTATCGGGTGCTTGAGGGCTGCAAAACAGGTGTGATCTTCGGACACGCACAGCAACCCCATCCCGTCACAGGGTGATGTACGGCGGCTCGGACGGGTGGCCGCAGCGGGTGGCGATGAGCGGCTCGAAATGGTCTGCGCCAGCGCCGGTCCAGCCGCAGCCCTTCATGAGCAGGAACAAGGGCGGCGCGGTCGCCGCAGCGCCGCCCAGCGGAGCGTGCGGCAGGAAGAACAGCGCCGCGCTGATGCCAGCGTCCTCGCCATGTGCCTGCACCTGCAGAGCAGCGGGGGACGGTGAAAGCCTCGCAATTGTCGCGCCCACCCAAAACCCTACCACGCAATGGCAAGGCACCCTGCCGGTTGTCAAGCAAGCGCGCCGCCACGCATGTCCCAGGCGGTCCCTGATCAGAGCTGCAGGGACTGTGCACTCGGCGCTGAGCGCCGTGGCGCAGCGCCAGGGAAGCAAACGAACATGCGCTCGAGACAGAGGGCAGGAGAAGACGTGGTGCGCCAGCGCACCACATAGACGTCGCGGCCATACGCTGCGGCTAGGCACTCGATGGCCAGATCGTCGCCGAACGCGCCGGTGCCCGCGGCCGCTATGTCCACAGAGAGCAGCTGCCCGCCAGGCGGCGAGCGCGCGGCACCCCCGGTGGTGCCCTCGTCCATGTCGGCGCCGCCGTCTACGTATTGCAGCGCAACGACGCGCGCGCGGTGCCTGGCGCCGCCGTCCAGCGCCATATAGCGCGCCCAGGCGGCCGCCGAGTCCACCGGCGCGCCCGCCTCCCGGAAGACCTAACGCGCGCAGCCAGGGCGCGTTGCGCAAGCGGCGAGGCACGCGTGGCCGCAGGGCGTGACGGCACCGGCGCGCCCGTCGCCTGGAACGATTCAAATGAGCAGGCTGGTGTATTGCAGCAGCACTTGCTTGGACTCGGGGCATGCTTTGGGCACAGCATACAGTACAAGCGTCTCGCATGTCCTAGCGTGCGCCTGGTGCTGAGCAGCAACGTCTTGGCAAACACAGCGTCTTACTTCGCGCAAGAGCGCAGGCGACAGTGCCACACCTCCTCGGCAGCCTCGTTGTAGGACGCCCCCGCAGCCTCACGCGCGGCCACGACAGCCTCAGCGCGTGGCAGCACCGCTGCCGGCAGCAGCAGCTTGTGCTCCTGAATGAAATGGACGGCCCATCCCGTGGTGAGGTCTGGGCTGCGCGCACATCACGGCACACTGTCAGGGGGAAGTAAGGGGGGGCAGCTAAGTGACATCCACATCTATATAAAGCATCCCCACCCCCGCCAGTGTTGACTGTCAGGAGCGCTGCTACAAGGGTATGTGCGTTCCCTGCCACCGCGCGGGCGGCAGGCGCACCAGTACAGGTTCTGTATGGTCTGGTTTATGCCTCGCGGCAGCAAGCCGGCCGCGTGAAGCGCAAGGAACTGCGCCACACAGCGCTCCCGCACCTGCAGGGGACAAAACATCTGCTCAGCGTTGCGGGCGCACGGGCGCACAACGCAGTCGTTGCTTGACCGCACTATGAGAAGGGAAGCGAGGCCCAGCACACAGGCCGGCGGCTCACCGCGGAGGCGCTCGCGTCTCCCAGCGCCGCAGCAAACGCCTCAAAGAGGCAGTTGCCCGAGTGTGCCACTTCGCCGCCCCAGCGCAGCATGTAGTGGGGAGCGGCAGGTCCCTTGCCGATGCGCACGCCGCGGCTGCTCAGCAGTGCAAGCTCCTCGCGCAGCCTGCGCCCAAGCTGGCATCACGTGCTGCCGGCCCCCAGGGCTGTTCAGGTCTGAAGCTCAAATCGGGCCTTGCACGTTTCATATTCCAATGCACGGGGTCGATGCACAGCACCGCTGTCCTCCTGACTTCAAAACCGTCCCCACTCGCCTCCTAACTTACGAGTGAGGGACGTTCGGCTTCCGTGCGAGGCAGGTCGCAGGGATGGAGGCCAGGAGCCTGGCGGCGCCTGCAACGGTCACATCCACTCACCCGTCATCAATGCCGCTGATCGAGGCGATATCGTGTGATGCACAGGTCCTGTCGCTCTCAAAGCTCCAGTGGGACGCATCGGAGCTCAGCCCCTCCTCATCGCCAGCTGATGTGCTGCGGACCAGTGTGTCGCACTCCATGCTCTCCGTCAGCGGCTTCGTAGCTAGCGCCGCCATGCAGCAGTGATTATGGTGACGGGCTTGCCCTGAACCACCTCCCCCTCTCATCCCGAAGGCCGCCAAGAGACACACTCACCCTGCCGTAGGGTAGTACCCCTGACCTTCTTTCTACGAAAGCTCCCTTTCGTGATTTCCGCTCGCCAGCAGGATCCGGGCCACCTTCGTCGTCGATGCCCTGCCTGCTCTTCGCGCCCGGCCTGCTACGCTGCGCGGCGCTCGGCCGCCCCCGCACGCCGCGCCCCGCCCGCGCGCGCCTCTGCTGCGCCGCCGCCGGCGCCGCGCGCGGCGACCTGCTCAAGGGCGTCGCGCCGGACAACCGCATCGCCGTCAGCCGCGCGCTCGACCAGGCGGAGCGCGCGGCCGCGCAGTGGGCGACCGCGCACTCCGACTTCTTCCCGCCGCCCGCCGCGGCGGAGGCGCTCGCCTGCATCGCGCGCCTGAGCGGCGTGGCGGCCGTGCCGTGGGGCGGCTATGCCCAGGTGCGGGCCTCCTGAACGGGCCCGACCGCGCTCGGCCCCTGAAGCACCGCTCCTGCTGCCGCTGCGGCGCTGCCGCTCGCGCCGGCGCCCCAGGGGCTTCCAGCGGCGGGGAGCTAGGCCGTGTGGCCGCTGCGACCTGGGGCGTGCTCTGCCTAATCGCTCGATCGCTGGCGACCCACGGCGTGCACTCCGTCCACGCCGCCACAAGGGCGCTCGCCTGTACCGCCCGCACCGGCGCCGTGTTTGCCACGCCGTGTGGAGTGCGTCTCTGCGCACGTCTCCGGAGTGCCCCAAGCAGCCGGTCTGCAGGCCACCACGGGCGCTGATAGTGCACACCAGGCCGTGCGACGAACGTGCTGCGACCGGCAGATGTCGACGACCTCGGGAAGCCTGAGCACGGAGGACAGCGCCCGCTTGGCCACGCGCACCCCTGCGTCGCACCACGCTGAGCGGGCCTGCTCCCTGCGCGCAGGCGGAGCGCGTGCGGCTGGTACTCGGGAACGACGAGACGGTCGCGGCGCTGGCAGGCGACCCGGCGCAGGCGGCTGGCGTGGCCGCGCTCAGCGTGCGCGGCAACTTCATCTTCGACGCGGCCACGCACCGCGACTTCCTGGGCGCGCTGCTGGGCACGGGCATCGACCGCCAGAAGGCGCGCCCCGCGCGCAGGGCGCGCCGGGCCAGCGCATTTGTCAGTCAGTCAACCCATGACAAGCATCAGCAGCTGTCATGTATGTTGCAACTGTCTGCCGGGGCATACACACGACTTGCTTGTGAATACACACCCACCACAGTGTGCACCTCGTTGTTGTCTGTTGGGCATGTGCGGGAGCCGCAGCCTGCGTCCCGCTGCGCCAACTGTCGCTGCTGCACACATGCTGAGGTCGCGCCCCGCCCCACCCGGGCCGCCAGGTGGGCGACGTGCTGGTGCAGGGCGAGAAGGGCGCCCAGATCCTCGTGGTCCCGGAGCTCGTCGACCACCTGGAGCTCACGCTGACGCAGGCGCGCCACCCCGGGGCCTGCTCGGAGCGGCCTGCTAAGATGGGCCTGCTCAGAGAGGCCGCCCGCCGGACTCGCTTGCTGCAGCGCGGCCTGCAGGGGGGCGGCGCGCGCTGCCGCCCAGCTCGCAGCGCGCTGCAACACATTTAAGTACTTACCGTCGAGCGGGAGCACAGCACGCCGGCGCGGTTGTCCGAGCGAGGACCATCTCAGCATGCAGACTCGCAGCGCCTCACCGGGCCGCCTGGCGCGCAGGTACGCAGCGTGTCCGTGGTCGCGCGCGCCGTGCCGCTGTCGGAGCTCGTCGTGCAGCCGCCGCGCGTGCAGGAGGTGCGCCGGCGCCAGGGCGACTGCCTGCCCTGCCTTGCAGCCTGGCGAGCAGCTGCACCCTCACTCATGGGTCACTCAGCATGCCGCACTCCTGACATGCAAGGCCCAACTTTCAATCCTGCGCCCTCTCGCGCCAGGCAGAGCACAGGGTCTGTTCAGGGTCGATGCTGGGATGCGGCGCGCAGGTGCGGAGCGTGGAGGCATCGCTACGCCTGGACGCGGTTGCCTCTGCCGGCCTGCGCGTCAGCAGGGCCAAGGCTGCCGACCTAGCCAAGCGGGGCGACCTGCGGTGCGGCCGCTCACACACGTGGGACTACCAGGGCAGCGGCGTTGCATGCAACTGGCGACACGCGCAAGCTGGTGGCTGTCCTCATGCATGCGTGCAGCGGGCAGCCCCATCACGCACACGGTCATGCAGCCGCCAGAGCGCCGCTGGAAAAAAACCACTCTGCTGTCATGAGCGACGCGCGCGCGTTGGTCGGACAGGCCGCGGTGAGGCAGAGCGCAGCGGCTTTTAGTGTATCGCCTGGCCCGCAGGCTGAACTGGCGCGCGGCCAAGGGCAGCGCGCTGGTCAAGGGCGGCGACATGATCTCCTGCAGCGGCAAGGGCCGCCTGGAGGTGACCGCGGTCGAGCCGACCAAGAAGGGCCGCTGGGCCGTGGCCATGGTGCGGTACGTGTGAGGCGTGGCTTGTAGCCTGGGCACCGTGTGCTGCAGGCCCCCCTCCCACCTTTTTTGAACCCGGCGCAGCTCTGCCCGGGCGGCCCGGCCGATGCGGCACGGCCGGCGCTGGTGTGCGGCTGCTGGTACAGCGTGCAGCCCTCCTGTAGGAGCATGCTCATGTGGACCATGCTAGCGCACCGCTGCTCATGATCGGCACGTGCCGCACACCTATTCAGTGGGGAGAGCAGACACTCTGCTGCGTTAGCAGTGTGTATAGATTGTACATTGTGCGCGGGCTCGTATATAAGAGCTGTTGTTGAGGCCCTGGTTGGGGTGAGACACCATACCAGCCTTAATTTAGTAAGCTGGCCTTGGGGTTCACTCATTCAAGATGCCGCCGCTGCTGATCAGGGTGCCATATCCTGATGGTGACCACCTGACAAGTACACCTATGCCCACTGACTATGTTAATACACAGAAGCTCACATGCCCTCGCCTCAGCCAGGGCGTGCGGCAGCAGAGGCGCGCGCATCACCGCCTGGAGCGCTGCCGCTTCAGGCCGGGCGGCACGCGCCCGGGCGGCCGGTCCTCGGCGTCCGCCGCCACGCCGCTGGCCGCTCTAGCCGTGCCCACGCGCGCGCGCACCACAGGCGCCCGCGCGGAGCCTGCCTGGCCCTGGCCCGCCTCCGCGCCCGCGGCGCCGCCCTGCACCCGCGGCACGCCGCTACCGCCCTGCGCCGCCCCGCTGTCCGCCTCCGCCTTGCCAGGCGCCGCCGCATCGCCGGCGCCGGCAGGGCGCCCGCCTGCGGCATCGCCGAGCGCGGACGCCAGCGGGTCGGCCGCGTGAGCCGCCGGGTCGCCGGCGCCCGCGCGTCCGCCCGGCGCGCCCGCGCCCTGACCGGGCAGCGGGTGCTGCGCGCCCATCGCACCCGTCGGGTCAGGACAGGCTCCCACCCTGACCCGCCTGCCCCACCTGCTGGGCAGGAACACATGTCCAACACTGCCGCCATCACGCCCTTCGCGCGCCTGCAAGACAGAGTCAGGTCCCAAGGAGTGCCGTGGAGCGCGACTGGAACACCCAGGCATGCAGCGCAGTCTGGGCGGGGCCGGCCAAGCGGCGCGGGCGATGCGGCGCGGCAGCCGCCGCAGCCCCTGCTGCGCCCGCCAACATGCGCCGCGCGCGGGCCCGGGCGGCGCGCCTTGGCCAGGATGTGTGACAGCATGCGGTCCACCATGCGCCAGTGCTCGCGCTCGCCGTCTGTCAGCCGCTTCTGCACCGCCGGCGGCGCGGGCGCGCGCGCGTCCTCGCCGCCGCCCGCGCCGGCCTCCTGCTCCGCCGCCGCGCCTGCGCGCCGCGTGCGCGCGTTGAACGCGGCTGCAGCCCGCGGCCGGGAGCCGGCTGTGTCGGGGCGCGCCACAAAGCAGGGCGCGGTGCAGGGGAGGCTGGTCTGCGCAAAGGTGGCTGCTGACATGCGACATGCGCAGCCGCTGGCATCATATGCGCACGCTTCTCTGCCAATTTGCACACCGCAAGTATGCAGAGCGGAGCGGCGAGGACCCTGGCGCCCGCGTCGGGTGGCCGCCACCTCTGCGCTGCCCAGCAACACCGGCAGGCGCGCTGGGGGCGCGGTGCCCAGGCGGCCGGGCCGCACCCTTGAGCACCGGGTCCAGGTCGGCCTGCATGGTCCGGAATGCCTGCCGCACGTAGTACAGGCACCGGCCCTGCGTCGGCCGCCAGCGGCTCTGACGGCCTCCCGGCGCCGTCGCGAACACTGCAGCCGCACGCCGCCTCCCAGGCAGCGGGGGTGCTTCGAGCGCTGCCGGCGCACACCGCCTAAACAGACCTGCAGCGCAGAGTGCAGACACAGCGGCGGCTGGCCACGAGTGGCCTAACAATGTAGCCCGTGACCCCTGGACCTCTGCAGCCTTCGTGCGCAGAGACGGGGCGTCGCGCACAATACGGGAGCTGAGCGCGGCGTGCAGCGAGGGCGCCTGGTACACGGAGCCGTCCAGGATGTAGTAGACCGCCTGCTTGACCACCGCGCGCGGCGCGGTGCGCAGCTGGCGGCAGATGACAAACAGGTGCGGCTCCTGCGCGTCCTGCAGCTCGTACTCCATCCCCGGCGGCAGCGTCCTGTGGCACACACGCCACCAGCGGCGTGAGCGCCACGCAGCGAGCATGAGCTTTGGGCAAACAAAACAGAAAGCCAGGGCTGCGGGTGAACAGCACGTGAGCTTCAGCAGCCGAAGGTGATTGACGGCAGCTGGTAAGAGGTGGAAGTGAGAAGCAGGCAGGTGAGAATGACACTGAGCAGAAAGGAGCACTGCAGTGCACCACGCCACTGCAAACAGCATCCACCAGGGGGCGCACGCAAGCTTTGAGGAGTCCATGCCCTGCAGCTTGGCCTGCTCGTTGTTGCACGAGCGGTCGTAGAAGGGTGACAGCGAGAAGTAATCCAGTGCGCTCTGACGCGTGAGCGGGAAGAACTGCAGCCACTGGTCGTCCCGCCAGCAGACACCGGTCTGGTCCTCGTCCTCTGGCCGCGCTGCGGGGTTGGCCATGTCAACATGCAGTGCTTAGCTGAACATGAACGCCGTGATCCACTAGCACTAAGAGTGACACAAAATGCGGCACAACAGACTTTGGTACAGAATTGTATCTGGCAGGTCGCACTGGCAGCTATCAGGCTTGTCTCCAATAAGCTGCCCAGCTGGTCCCCGAGTGGGGCAGCGCACTGCAGTAGCAGCCCTAGTTTGCTGACCTCAGCTCTGAGGCTGCGAAGCTGTGGTGCAAGCTCTGGCGATTGATGGGCGCATCTTTTCCTCATCTGTCCTTAGGTGGCAGAGCTGAGAAGCACTGTGCAGCAGCACGCCGCGGCTGCTCCAGGTAATCAGCGCAACAGTCCACCCAGGCATGGCTGCGTCAACGTTGACGACCTGTCAGCCCAAGCTTTTCACTGTGCGCTTGTTTTATTTCAGGGAACACAGTGCTGAAATCGTCTTCTCAAGATATAGATCAAGATGCCAACAATTTTTGTTGTGCAGCTGGTATTGATCACCAACGGGCAGCGCGTGCTGCTCGGCAAGAAAAAGCGCGGCTTTGGACATGGCTACTTCAACGGCTTTGGTGGCAAGGTTGCGCTTTCCGCCCGGTGCCTGCCGAAGCACGCGTTGGCAGCCGCAGCTCTCCCGACACTTGTACTTTTGCATAGGTGGAGGCTGGGGAGAGTGTCCGGCAGGCCGCAGCGCGAGAGGTAGGCGCCCTCATTCCCTCCAGAGTTGGCGTTGCAAATTAAGCCAGAGACTAAGAGCTGGGCAGCTGGGCAGCTGCTGGAGGAGGCGGGCATATCGGCGGACGCAATGGCGCACCGCGGCGTGCTGACGTTTGTATTCGACGACAAGCCTCAGCCGTGGGAGGTCCACGGTGCGCGCTTGCAGGCACACTCCGCTCTCGGTGTGCGGGTTCCTGAAAAGTAGAATGCCTGCCGCCAACCTTCATGTTGAGTTTATGCACTGCACAGTGGCGATGTTGAGCAATACCCTAGCTCTCTTGTTCGTGTGCCCAGACCTACCATAGGCACAGCTGCATGAATGCACTGACAGCAGACGGGCGCACTTTGCGCAGTGTTCCACGCATGCGAGCACGCGGGCGCGCCCGTGGAGACGGACGAGATGGCGCCGCAGTGGTTTGCGTTCGACAGCATCCCCTACCACAGCATGTGGGCCGATGACCCGCTGTGGTACCCGCTGGTGCTGCGCGGCGGCGCGCGCTTCCGCGGCACGTTTCATTTCAAGGACACGCACACGCTCGTGTGGCACGAGCTGGCGGAGGTGGCGCAGCTGGAGGAGCCGCCCTGACGGGGCCGGGGCGCGCGCCGCGTTGCATGCCTGGCCGCGCCATGGCGGCTGCTTGTGCATGCGTTGGGAAGCACAGTGGCGGAAGTGCAGTGTGACAGCCCCTGGTTTGGCGCATGCGCCCATGCATATATCGTTCAGACCATGGCTCTTCCAGGGCAAGCACGCGTATCAAAGCGAGCTGGACCTTTCAGCTGCGCAGCAGCCTGGAACAGGCCACCATGAGATTCAGGTCATGATGAGTATGAGATGGAAAGGGCAATGAGTGCATATTGCAGCACGCTACAGTGGCAGAAGGCGTCAAAGTACGCATGTTTCGAGCATGAGCAGACTGAGTCATGCAATACCGTCGCAGCTGAAAGTATGCACCGCCAACAACATGCAGAGCACCCGTCACTGTCTGCACTTCCCGCAGTGAGTCAAAGGACATGAGCTGGTGCACACGTCAGCAGGTACAGGTCATCCCAAGTCAGAAGCACGCGACGCCGCACACATACAACCACAGGCTGCTTTGGCAGCCAGGTACACACTCACACGGCTCGCATACACACCTCTGCCCGCGCCTCCAGAGGCCCAGCTTTGTGCGCCTGGGATGCAGCTTCGAGCGCGGCACAGCACGCGCTGCCTGCATGCGCGGCGCCCCACGCGCCGCAGCCTCGCCGGCCGGCGCCGAGGGTTGCCGACCACGGCGCCCGCATGCGGCCCTCATAGGCTGGGTTTGGCCGCGTTGAAGGAGTGCACGTTGCCGCTCTCCACGCCCGCCGTGGGGTCAATCGCGATATTGATGAGCGCGGGCCGCGCCGCGCCAAAAGCGATGCGGCAGGCTGTGGCCAGCTGCGCCGCGCTGGCCGCCGCGTAAGCGTCCCCGCCGCACGCCTCCATGAGCGCCTCGTACCTGCACGGCGCGCGCGCGTCGGCACGAGTGCACGGCACGGCCGCCCGCCGTGCGCGGTTTCCATCTGCGCACATGATGGGACTCGCACAAGAGCTTCCATGGCCGTGCAGCAAGCCTGGGTGTTCTGTCTGGGTCAGGGTAAATAACAGGGCCAGCGGCTAGAGCGTGTGTAGCTCTGTCGTTGCCAACACGGTGAGTGCTCAGCTAACCATGCAGTGCTTCATTAAATGTAGGAAGTAGACTGTCATACCTGTGCACCATAAGCTGAAATATGCAACGGTCAGGTGCTGTGTCAGTGCGCGAGAGGGGCGGTTCATGTGCAACACAGTCCACTGCACGTGGCGCCACAGCGGACCGGGCGTTTGGCACGAACTCTGTTGGCACGGGGTCGGCCGCAAAGCCGCCGGCCGCGGCCCCTGCCGCCGCGGCCTCCTGCAGCGCCCGCTGGCGGCGGTCACCGCCATAGATACCGTTGTTGTTGAAGACAATGATGACGATGGGCAGCGCGTACCTGCGCCGCCGCGCGCATGGTTACCCTACCATATCCAACATTACCCTACCCTACTCACGCAGGACCGCTCGCCCCGTGCAGTGCCGTGAGCAGGTCACCGCGAGACGAAGGCAGGCTGGGCAGCGGCGGGCGGCGCCCCCAGGAGCGCGCCGTGCGATGGTCTCGCACTCCATGCCGGAGAAGCCGAACGCGGAGTCGCCCTCCACTGCGACCACCAGGCGGCCGGGCCGCGCGGTCGCGGCGGCCACCGCGCAGCCCAGGCCCACGCCCATCGTGCCCCACGTGGCGGCGTCCAGCCGCAGCCGCCCCTCCTCCACCGGGCCCAGCATCACCCTGGCCCCCGTCCGCGCAGCACCCTCAACCCTAGAGCCAAAAGGGATCACGACCGCACCATGGAACGTGATCCAACGCGAGGGGTGCTCTAAGCCTGCACGCATTTCCAATGTCTGCAACAAAACATACCTGGCACTCTACACACAGCAGACCTGCAGACACTCGAACAAACAGACACGCACGGCCGGCCCTGCGTGCCGGGCGAGCGGGCAGCGCGCGCGCACCGCGCGTTGTCCATGGTGTTGGCGCCCTCGGCGACCACGACGGGCGCCGGCAACACCGCGGCCAGCGCATCCCGGATCACACGCATGGCCGTGCTGTAGTCCAGCGGGTAGGCCTCCGCGGCCATACGCGCCGCCAGCTTGCGGTGCGCCGCGGCCGCCTGCACGCCCAGTTGCCCTCGCATGCGCCGGAACTTTGGGTACAAGAACGGGGGCTCTCGCTATGGAAGGGCCCTCCTCGTGTCCAGACTAGATATGACCGGATGCGCTTGCTGTGGGCAGCACTGGCATCTCTCCTGCACAACACGCATGTTCCCGTGTTACCACTGAGGACGAGCAAACATCTCTGCAGTGACGCATGCGGTACGTTCCTCGCAGCCACATCGAGCACCGCTCAACATGCGCGTCACCTTGGCAGCGAGCTCCCCGCGCCAGGCCGCCCAGCGCTGCGGGTCGACGCCCGCAAGCGCGGCGCGCAGCTGCTCGGCGACTGCCGCCGCGTCGCCGCGCAGCGCCACGGCTGCCTTGGCCGCGTCGCGCGCGGTCGGCTCCGGGTCCACGAGCACAAACTGGGCGCCGGGCGCCCACTTGGGCGGCTCGCCAAAGTGCAGCTGCCAGTTCAGCCTGCGGCAGAAGCAGCGCGACGCCGTGAGACCTCTGGCTTTATGAGCTGCACGCGCCGTGTGGATTGATGCAGCCTTCGAATCCGGCTCCAATTACTCAGCGTCCGCAGCCAGTGCCGCAGTCCGCCTGCCAACGTCAGCATCCTTCCCATAATCGAAGAGCTGCCACATTCCAGGAGTTGGAGGAGTGAGAAGCTAAGACTAGGCGCGCAGCATGTGCGCTCGGCACACTGCTTGAGGGGAGACAGGAGGGTGGTGGGGGCCGCGCCGGGCGCCAAAGACAAGCGCGACGTCGGCGCCCCGCAGCGCGGCTGAGCGCGCGGCCTGCACGCTGGCCGGGTGGCTGTCCGGCACGACGCCGCGGCCCATCGCGGTGGCCAGCACCGGCACGCCCGTCGCGTCCGCCAGCGCGCGCAGCTGCGCGTCCGCCTGCGCGTACGCCGCGCCCTTGCCCACGACCAGCAGCGGCCTGCGCACGCGCACGCGCCTGCTCATGAGCGCGGCGCGCATGCGGGCCCTGCGCTGGCGGCCGCCGGCCGCGCTCTGCATCGCGGCCGTCTGCGCGTGATCCACATGTGTCCTGTGTAGGACGCCTGGGCATTGAAAAATTACAAGCGCATCTGGCGGTCTACGGGGACCAGCCCGCGTGCAGCAAGCTTTGGCCGCCCTGCGCGGCGCGCTTGCTCAGGCGGGCAGCAGCCTGGGCCGGCATGCACGCAAGGGCGGCACCGCGGCACACAGCGCGTGCAGAGGGTGGGCCGGCGGGCGCACCTCTGCGCACCGCGCAGCAACCGCATGGCCGCCTGCACGGCCTCGGCCGCCGCGTGCTGGCGCGCGCCCACAGGCGGCAGGCACACGGGTCTCAGGTCCAGGGCCGCAGCCGCCGGCAGCTCCCCGGGCGCCACCGCCGCCATGAGCACGTCCGACGGCAGGTCCACGTACGCGGCGCCGGGGCGCCCGCCGACGGCCGCCCGCACGGCGGCGGCGAGCGTGGGCGCGATGTCGCTGGGCGCCCGCGCGCGCCCTGCGAATTTGGTGAACGGCCGCACCGCGGCCAGCTGGTCCAGCTCCTGGAAGCTGCCTTTGCCCAGCTCGCTCTGCGCCGCGCGGGACCCGTCGGGCGTCGAAGGTTTACGCGAGCGACAGCATCACATGGCCCGGGAACACTGCGAGCGTGCCTGGGAGGCTCACACCCTCTATCTGGCAGTTGGAACAGACTGCTGTATCACCTTGGGTGCAGTGGGTATTCTTGATCATTATTGTAGAGAGAAAGAGTACGCATGTGCTGTGTTCTGCAGAGGCGTCGCAATAACTGGCTTTCTCATCAGCTGCGCCAGGAACTTAGGGTGCCACAGCAGGGTGGTGTGTCAGCCGCTGTCCCAGCATGCGCGGCGGCATACTCGGGCGCGCAGGCAGGGCGCGCACCTGCTCGGCCGAGCCGGAGATCATGAGCATCGGCCACGTGTTGACCTGCGCATGGCTGAGCCCGGCGATGCCGTGCACCGCGCCTGGCCCGGACACGGTCAGCAGCACGCCCGGCACGCCCGTCAGGAACCCCGCCGCGGCCGCCGCGTAGCCGGCCGCCTGCTCGTTGCGGAAGCTGATGAAGCGGATGCCGGCCGCCTGCGCGCCCGGTCAGGGTTGAGGGTATGATTTAGGGTAGGGTATGGCGGTGAGCACGCGTGTATGGCGCGGGGGGCAGTGCGGGCGCGGCGCAGCCCGGAGGCGAGCTGGGCATGCACTGCTGGGGCGCCTAATAATACGCGGAGGGCGCTCCGCACAGATCCAGCACTCAGGCAAGGACGCGACTTGCGGGGCTGCCGCGAGCGCGTAAGGTCAAGGACGCGACTTGCGGGGCTGCCGCAAGGACAAGGGATGAGGCAGGGTGACCAGGGGTCACCCGCACATTCACAATGTGCTGCCTTTTCTGGCTCGACTGACAACTGGCTGTGAGTGCCTAGAGGCGCACACTCGCAGCCGGGCGCCGGCCGAAGGGACCGCCCGCACGTGAGGCGGGCTGGGGCGCGCCTGCGCGGCGGAGGCGAGCTCGGTGACAGGGATGCCGATGACGCCGTACATGAGGCGTATGCCCAGCGCCGCCAGCGTGCGCGCGACCACTCCGTAGCCATTGCTCATTGCGGCGTCGTGCGCGCTCCCTGCGCGCTTGCATGTGCCTGATGCGCTGTGTGCACTGCTGCCGAATCGGTATTATGAGCCTGCATGTTGTGTAGAAGGTGGCGTCAGCCCGTGAACAGCTCTGCATGGCAGCAATACTCATCACATACGCTGCATCCACACGTACTGCTGGCTGCTACTATGCAATGCCGCTCATCCCCTTTTCTTCACTTTCAGAGCATCTGTAAATGCACGGCCGCATGCCATGTGTGGTGGATGTCGCAGAAACGATGGGGTTACAAGTGGATGCAATGCCATGCCAATCAGTCACAACCCCATGTTGGCACACTGCAGCACTGCTTTGAACAGGACTGCATAAGCGTAGCATGGTGTGTGTCTCTACTTGAACAGCAGTCTATGATTCTGTGTTGCCCCATTGCTTGCCCCCGGACAGGACTGAGAAACGTTGACTCTCGCAACTTCATGCATTTCGCGCAGAGTTTGCGCTGCACAAGCCTTTATTTCAAATGGACCACAAGGCTCTGAGCTCCTGTGCCAGCACCGCCGCTAGACCCCTGCTCTCACTCGTGTCACTGGGCTCGCTCACGCTCTTTTGCAGCAAAGAAGAAGCATAGTACCCACAGAGGCGCCTCAAGCATTGCCTCTAGGAGTTAACAGCGAAGCTGCAACTCAGTAGAACCGTGTCACAAGTCCGCTCTCTGGCGCGTCCACGACGCGCAGTGCAGCCCGTCACAGCTTACTTCGGATGGCCGGCGCGCCTGCCGCCGCTGTTGGGTTCTTCTTTACGCCGCCGTCGCCGCCGCCGCCGCCCTTGCCGCCCTTGTCCGCGCCCATGAAGTGGCTCACCATGTGGCGCCGCTGGATCTTGCCGGTCGCCGTCTTGGGCAGCTTGTCGGTGACAAAGATGCGCTCGGGCACCTGCAGCGAGACAGCCATGCCTTGTGTCACAGCACTGACTGCAGGCGCGGCGCTTCCGAGCACGCAACGCTTTAGTTGTTCATTCACGCTCCGCCTCACATGCACGCGCGTGCCCTCCAAGCACGCCCTGCCTCAGCCTTGGCTGTAACAATGACGGGGCCTGTTGGCTGTGCAGAGTGCAGCCTGACCCCATCTCCTGGACACAGTGAGTTAAACGCCCCCAACGGCCACGAAGGCTGACGCGGCTGCGCTGGCGCCGCCACAAGCATTGCCGGGGCCTGCCTGTGTCTGGCAGCAGTAGTTGCACAAGCATGTGTGCAGCGCCATGCATGCATAGTGCGTGGGGCGCGGCGAGTCACCTTGAACTTGGCAAGCTTGGTGGCGGCGTATTTCCGAATGTCAGCTGTGATCGCATCCGCATCGCCGCTGGCCGGCTGCGTCAGCACCACCGCCGCGGCGACAATCTCGCCGTACTTTTCGTCGGGCGCCGCGAACGCGACCGCCTCAGCCACGCGCGAGTGCCCCAGCAGCGCGCTGTCCACCTGCGCGCATGCGGAGCCAAACGCTCAAGGCGCTCAACCTCCCGAGCGGCAAGACCTGGCCGTCTGCTGCCCTGGCAGCGCCACACTCACCTCTGCTCTTTGTAAACGACATGCAAGCAAACGTCACACTCCAATACATGACAGTGGTCGCGGCAGATGGCTGCTCGGCCATGACCACCCACGACTCAAGGCCGCCCAGCCTGCAGCCTCGCGCTGTATGCGCACATGTCGTTACACACCCGCGCCTTGCCTTGCCAAGACAACATTAAAGCAAATTGCACTTCTCTGTTCAATGGCATCAAGGCAGGCTGCGCATGAAGCCCTCGGCGCGAGGCCCCGCGCCTCAATGGGCGAGATCTTCTCGCCGCCGCGGTTGATGAGCTCCTTGAGGCGCCCGGTCAGCGTCACAAAGCCCTCGTCGTCCAGGAAGCCCTGGTCGCCTGTGTGGAACCAGCCGCCTGCCCGCCCCCAACACCCTGCTCAGCGCCAACCCACAGGCACATCCACTGCAAAATGCTTGTGCCCTGCAGGTCGGTTGCAGCATGTTGAGCAGCAAAGCCATCATATGCAGCTGGCTGCTGTACAATCGAGCTGGTTGCTCTACAACCAAGGACAGCTTTACTACCAAGCAGTCAATTGCTCGATATTCGACCACCAATTGCTGTGCTGTGATGTGGCTGTAGGAGATGTGACGAACCCGGTAGAGCCTCCCCAATGGCATGTGCTTTCCAGGCTATGTGGTGAGGGCTTCTGAAACACCCTCACCTGGGTTGTGAGCATAGTTGCAACGGGCCGCAGGGGCTAGTGCTCACCTGCGTATGCTTCTTTGTTGGCCGACGGGTTGTTCAGGTAGCCCTTGGTCACGTTCGGCCCGCGGATGCACACCTCCCCGATCTTGCCGACAGGCACGAGGCGGTTCTCCTGGTCCAGGATGCCGACCTGCGCGGCCTCCGCCCACTCCTTGCCCCAGCGCGCGCGGCCAGTGCGCCAGCAAGGGAGCCAGCGGATGGCTGATGCCGAAACTGCATGGAGCTTGTGCATCCTGACAGCAACATGGAGGCCGAAACTGCTCTAGCAGGCCATACCAGCTTGGTCACCTGAAAACTGAAAAGTGCCGTGAACAAGTAATGCCACTCATCATCAATCATCCTCTAATGGACCTTTGCGGGATGCGGCGTACCTCCACGCTGCCCTGCGCCCGCCCGACGGTGCCCGGCTTGTGCGGGCCGCGGTGCGGCAGCGGGTTGGACGTCATCTGGTGGCTGGCCTCCGTCATCGCGTACGCCTGCCCCGCACAGAGCGTGCCATTGCGCAGAGAGTGCGCCGCACTGCACTGCAGAACAGGAGGGCCGCTGCTGCCCAGAGCAACGCTACAGCGAACATCCTGAGCATGCGGTTCAGAAGATGGGCGCTATTCAAAGAGGACATACGCTTCCAGCCCGACCACACAGTCCCTCCTCCATCAGACGCCCGACGACGCTGGTCTGTGCGGGCATGTGCAGCTGAGATGCACAGACATGGGGGCAGCGCGACTCACAACCACGCTCCGCAGCCAGTGCGGCGGAAAGGCCATGCCTAGCATGGAGCGAGCTCACACGAGCTACGCGAGTTAGCCACAGGCGGGCGGCTGATCGGCAGGCAGGCATGCTTGGCGCGGCGGGCCAGGCGGGCATCAACGAGGCCGGGCGCAGCGCACCTCCAGCACCGGCACCTTGAAGGCGGCCTCCAGCTTGTGCAGCGTGGCGGGCGCCAGCGATGACGAGCAGGAGCGGATGAAGCGCAGCGGCGGCGGCGCGGCCGCCGGGTAGTCCTTGTCGGCGCGCGACAGCAGGATCTGCGTGCGTCGCCCACGCGCTGCAAGCCTTCAGTCGCCTGGTGTGGAGCTGCGGCGCACAGACTCTGCAGTGCATGCTCACTTTGACACCCACGCTACCAGCCGCACATGTCTGCGCCGCATCGCGCTGACACAGCGCTGCCCTGCGTGCAGGACAGCGCGGGGCAAGGCCGGCGGGCTGAGCGTGCCGCGCCTGGTGCATGGTGGGCACCGCGGTGTAGAACGTGGCACCAAAGTCGACCGCGTCGCGCCAGAACGTCGTCGCGCTGAAGCGCCCGCCGGCGGGCAGGATCACCGCGGCACCGGCCGCCAACGGCGCCAGCAGGCCTGCGGGGTGCCGGGCATTGAGTTGCATGGGACGCAGGGTGCGGCATGCTGACTCGGAACGCCATGGACAGGCTTGTCCCACGGTGCGGAGGCCTGGCACGATGGCAGGCCGGCCCCATGCGGCACATACTGAGCGTCAAGCTTAGAAGCCTCTCGATTGCTGAAGCCGGTTGTCTCACACTGAGTGCATCTGCAGAGCTGCTCACGTAGGTTCATTTCTCACATACGCACGAGCGCCTGCACATGGAAGAGCGGCATCACAGGCAGCTAGGGTAGGGTTAGGGTATGGTCATCACACCCGCCATGAGCCCGTGCACATGGAAGAGCGGCATCACCAGCAGCGAGCGGTCGGCGGGCTGCAGCTCATAGGTTTCGGCAATGTTGACCAGGCTGCACGGGGACGCACGGTCTGTGAGACACGACAGCGCCGATGCTCTTGACTCGGTCGGCACCTTACGTCCTTCACCACAGGCGGCGGACATGCATCAGGCCGGCACACGTGATGCTCAAGCGTTCCTTGAAGGGTAGAGCGTGACGGCGTTTGGCAGGCAAGCCTGTTGTGTTTGGTCCTTGCCTGATAACCAGCACGCTGCAAGTGGGCGCCAGAAGCTGCTTGCATGTACCTCAACCTGTTTGCGCCGTCCATGCGGCCTTGCTGCAACCTGGTCTCAGCAGAGACAGAAGTCGGTGCCCAAGCGCCCATGCGGGGCGCCGCACCTGGCAGCCAGGTTGCCATGCGTGAGCGGCACGCCCTTGGGCCGCGAGGTGGTCCCAGACGTGTGCAGGAACAGCGCCGCGTCGTCCGGGCGCGGGGCGTCCGCCGCGTCGGCCTTGCCGGCGGCCTTGCTCAGGTGCAGCTCGCCCGACTTGGCGCTTAGCTGCGTGGTCAGGCCGTCTGCACCGCACAGGGCTGTCGCATCGCTCTTCCTCGCGCCGGCCGTGCTCACAGGCGGCTTGATATTACAACTGAGACACAATGCATGCATGCACAGCGCATGCCATCGGACAGGAGCACTTGAGGTACGTGTGAGAGGGCATGGGGAGAGGGCATGCATGGCTGTCACTGTCAGGAACTTTTCACAAGGCGATGTGCTGGCTGCATTCAAGTCGGGCCTACCCTCCGTCCAGGACACAGACACGGTTGCGATGGGCACGTTGAGCTCCGCGGCCGCCTTCTCTGCCTCGCGGTTGCCGCGCGCAGGCACCAGCAGCAGCTTGGATGCAGCATCGCCGACATAGAACTTGACCTCGTCCTGCGCGTGGGGCGGTCGGTTGGCAGCGAGCGCGCGTCCGCAGAGTGCCAGACACCTGCTCTATGCGCGGCTGGCGTGCTCGGAATGTCTGACGGCTTCAGCATATACAGTCGCGCGCTGGCTGCCGCAACGAGGTGTGGGCGCGGTGCGCCACTGCACGGCCTTGGCATGCCATACTGCTGCAGCCGGGCGCAGGCGCACCGCGGTGTAGTTGGGGTTGAGCGGCGCGGCGACTGCGCGTGCCAGTGTGACGCCCAGAAAAGCCGCGATGAAGTCAACCTGCAGTCGTGCACATTGTGTCATTCCCTGTCAGCCACACTTGCCCGTGCAGGCAGCGCAGGCCCTGCATAGCGTGCAAGCTCAAGGGAAGCATTCAAAAGCTGCTGCCGGCAACAAAGGCTCAGGCACTGGTGGCCACATAGCTATAATCTATTATAAGCACACAGGCGTGCCGTGTTTGTCTCAGAGATTGAGACCGCGTCGCCGGGCTTCACGCCCGCCGCTTTCAGGCTGCTCGTGACATGCTGCACCTGCTTCCGCAACTGCTGCCGGCTGATGCGCGGCCCGCCGCCCGCACAGAAGACCGCTGGCGCACTGTCCCACCCTGCTAGTGCATCAACCAGAGTGCTAGGGCCCGGCATTGCTCGCAGTTTAGATCAGATCCAACCTACACATATATCGACTGACCTGGTCCGATCAAGCAGAAAGATGCAAGTACATAATACCTACACCTAAATGCAACCGCTGCACTACTGGCACAGCTTGGCCAACGCTGTGCTGTGCTGCACCTCCTCCATACCTAAGGCGAGGAGTCTGCTAGTGTTTCTATGCGCAGAGGCTGATGGCACAGAAGCCGCTGTTCAAGAAGGCGCAGAAGGCAAAGAGCAAGCCCGCCGCCGCAAACCGCCATGGCAAGGTCGTAAAGGTCAGGAAAGGTGAACCTGGGCCTCCTTTCTCTGCTGCCGGAACACCTTTACTGCTGCGCTTGTGACACCAAGCCTGCTCGTGCAGGCAAGCTGTCTAAGCCACCGAAGAGGGACGCAGCCAAGTCCGCCTTCGAGGATGCCAAGGCACGTGCTTCTTACTTACATAGGCGCTGTGCAAAGCCCATGCTGTAGTTTTGGATTGCAAAAACCAGACACAGACAGAGCTCACTGTTACGCTGCAGGAGCTGACCACGGCTATTAACGCGCGGAACGAGAGCCGCGCTGCCGGCATGGCCGAGCAGAACGGCGGGCGGCTGGCCGTGCTCAAGGCGCCGCCGCCCGTCGCGGCCGCCGGCAACAATAAGCGGAAGGGGCGCGGCGCCCCAGCAGCTGCACCAAAGTGAGATGCAGGGTGGCCGGTGCTTTGCTCCCCCCTGAGTGCTGCACAAGCGTGGTGCCAGGGCGCCTGCAGGCCGCCTCGAGCATAGTGGCTGTTCACTGTGGCAGACATGAGGACTGGGGCGCCCCGGCTGCTAGAGCAGAGCGCCTTGCCGTGGCGGGAGTGCTTGTGGTTGTTATGGAGATAACACGCGAGTCAGTGTGCAAGTTTGGTCCCTCTGTGTGTTCCTGGGTGCAGCGCGCTGAGCAGCGGGGTGCAGCCCAGCCTTGCACCACACTGACGTCCTGCGCGGCAGGTTAGATTAGCAAGGAGCAAGAAGTTAGAAGCGCCACTAGCCGGGGCAGGAAGGCGTGCCGCAACATTGATATGTATGGTCCCATGTGGGAGGCTTCCCCTACATTCGCCTCTCCTGCATGTTTTGGGCTGTCGTACTGTCTGCGGGAAGCCATAGCACCCAGAGTACTGCAGCAGCAGGCAAGCGTGCATGATGGTGACCTTGTGCGCCGCAATAGATGCACTCAAGCGCACGTCCTTATGCTCTTTGACGAGGGCGATTGGGTGAGCGCTGTGACGCTACCTTGGGGGGTTCTGCGTCTTTTGGCAACAGAAATGAAAGGACAGTGGATGCTGTGACACTGCCATCTCACTTGCAATCATGCGTTAGCGCTCAATGAAAAGCTCGCCGCAACCCAGACACAAAAGGAGCAGCATGTCTGCACCTTTTGATCAGCATGTCATAACCCGCCTACCGCAGTGCGCAGCCAGTTCTAACCAAGCACAGCTGTTAGGGAAGTGTGTAACTCAGACGTACTCCTGTCATAGGCCAGGCAAGTCTAGTTGATGATGCAGGGCTTGTCAGAATTGGGCAAGGCTTGACCAAGTTTTGACCAAGACTATCCTAGCATTGCTATAGGCAGCGAAACCTGCCTGTCACATCACCCTGCTGCTAAGCCAGAGCCCACTAAACACACATTGTAACACCTGCTTCCCTCTATCAAGGGCGGGCCAAGGCGGGCCGAAATTGTCAAAATGCACAGACAGAATGCTGGTACAAGGACAGATACCCATGTGCTGGTACATAGACCTGGGTCAAACTTCTAGCTGCCTCGAGCAGCATGCTCCACGCCCGCTGAGCCAAAATTCACCTGTCTCCGCGTCTCTCAACCACTGTCTCCCCGCCTCCCGCCCGAACCGCGCCGGGCGCACGCGCCTGCACGGGCGCCGCTGCGCCGCGAGCGCGCGCGCGCCCCGCCGCCGCCGTTCACGGCGCCGCCACTGCAGCGCCGGCGTGCGGCTCCGTCGCAGGCCCGCTGGTGGCCCGACAACAAGCGGGCGCGGGTGCGCGCGCCTGCACGCGCGCCGCCCCGTCGCAGCGGCAGGCGGGCGCTTCTCCGGCGCAGCTGCCCTTGCGCGCGTCTGCATCGACGCAGGCGTCGGGTGCGCCCGCCGCACAGCAGGCGCCGGGCGGCCCCAGGCGCCCTCCGGCCGGCAGGCCGTCGCAGCATGCGCTGGGTGCAGCGCCGTCGCCGCACGCGATGGGCGCCTCCACGTCGCAGCAGGCGGCCGCAGGGCGGTCCACCTCGCGCGCGGCGGCGCGCGCGCGCGGGGCGGCGGCGCGCGCCTCAGCCTCCCAGTCCAAGCGCGAGATGACCACCAAGTACGCGAGCGCCTGGGGCCGCCGGTCGCGCACCCCTCTCAGCCCCTCTCGCCAAGCAGCGGCCCAGCCCATCGCTGTGCTAGAACTGCGGCTAACTTCTGAGTCTGCCCTAATCTACCTCGTATTGCCGTGCGGTGGCGCCTGCTGTGAGTGCCGTCTCTGACATGTTGCCGCAACAGCCGCCTGACCTACTGCGGCGGGCGCAAACAGCTCTTCCCGTGAGCAGCGCCGCGCGCAGTGCTGGCGGCCTGTGCGCACCTCAAGCTTGGCACCAGCTGCCGGTGCATGCACAGACGCAGGAGGGCAAGCCGATCGGCGCCGCGCCGTCCTGAACCCTAGGGCAGAGGCTGCCTACGACGGCAGCACGGGCGCCGGGGCGCCCCAGGGCGCACCTGCACCGCGCTGGCGGCCAGCAGGCCGAGCAGCAGGCCGGCCGCGCCCAGCCGCAGCGGGAACGCGAGCGTGAGCGCCAGCGGCATGCCGACCACGTAGAACGCCACCAGGTTCACGAGCGCGCCGCGCGCCTGCTTGCCGCTGCCCTGCGGCGCGGCCGCCGGACTCGCTCAGCGCGCGCTCAGCCTCACCCTCACCGACAGCCTACCTGGCCCGAGACATACCCAGCACAGAGAGCTGCGGCAGGTCGGCGACTCCCACGCCCGCTGCGCACGGGCGGGCGCCTGCGCGCCGCAGGGCGCGCGCCTGCACCACGCCCTGCAGCACCGTCTGCAGCCCGTCGAAGAGCAGCATGGCCAGGACGACCTGCAGCAGCTGCCGCAGCTGCGCCAGCAGCGCCACGTCGCCGGGCGCGGCGAACAGCGACACGAGCGCGCGCTGCGCGGCCGGCGCGCCGAGCACGCACGCCTCGGCCGCCCACAGCGCGGGCGCGACGATGCCCGCCACGCCCATCGCGCACCGCGCACCGGCCGCTGAGCCCGCGCCCAGCTCGTTGCCCACCCTGCCGGGCGCGCCGCGAGGGTCAGGTCGCCGCTGGACAGATGAACAGATGATGACCGCCGGCAGACGAGCGCGCGCCCTGGTCTTTGTTCGCCCTGCCTGGCGCGCCGCGCGGGTCAGAGCTCCACTAGCCAGGCATCGGAGACAGGTAAGTTGAGTCTGCTTGTGTTGGGTGAGCGGCCAGCATCCCGGGCGCCCACGACGCCACCCGCCCCGTTTCTGGTCGCACGCAGAGCGCAGAACAGCGATCCCGTGCCAAAACGCGCCGCGCGCCCGCCGCCAAGCCCATGCCCCGCCCATTGCCCAAGACTCCTCTACATACCTCGGCTGTACGCCGTAGCACAGCCAGGCATGGTCACCGGGTGCATGATGAGCCGCACGCGACTTCCTATCGGCTTCATCTAGCAGCCATGCAGTAGCTGCAAACGTGGACAAGACAGGCCTGCCCAGCAGCCGCCTGGCAAAGCATGCGCTTTGTCTTCCTTTCACCATTAAGTGAAATTATAGGCTTCGGATACCTGGTAGAGGAGGCTTGAATACCTGGTAGAGAGGTGGTATTTGTAGAGACCAGGAGGACAAACGAAGCGCACCGCGTGCAGACGGCCATGCCGAAGCTGGAAAAGGGCATGTACAGGAGGCCGTAGCAGTTGAATGAGACGGAGATGGCGGCCACGGCCACGGTTGCGTCGGGCAGCAGCCCGGCGATGAGCAGCACGCCGGAGAACGTCCAGCTCTCCAGGCACTTCATGACGCAGGCGGGGTACGCCAGCTGCGCCATCTCGCCCCAGCTCTGCCGCACCGGCGCGGCCCACGTCTCGCAATAGGCGCAGTACCTATTCGCATTCTGTCGGTGACGGCGTGCTTGCACAGCCACTTGTTGCCTCTCAGCAGCTTTGCAATCAGGGCATAGCAAGGTTCAGACCAAATGCGCTTGCAGCGCCACGCATGTTGACGCAGCCTTGCCGCAGACACCTTCCCGGAGAACAAAAACATTGATGCGTGCATGCCGGCCGGGCGCCGCCGCACCAGGAACCTGGAGGCCCCGCGCGCGCCCCAGACGCGCTGCTGCAGGCCCGCGGCCGCCAGGTACGCCAGCGACAGCAGCAGGTTGTTCAGGTTGGCCTGCCGGCTTGCGGCCCGCTTACAGTCAGTCTCGCATTCGAGCGCGAGCCTGGCGCTGCTTGAGCGCGAGCCTGGCGCTGCCGGCAGCGCGCATGCCGGGGTGACCAAAGTCTGTACGTGCACGCACAGAAGCTCTGACGCACATCCTTTGCCCTGCGCAGCGCCGTCCGCCGCAGGCTCCAATCGCACGGCACCACCTTGAACTCAAAGTGCCCGTCGCGCGTCTTAAATTGCAGTGCTACGCGCGTCCTCCGGCGTTATGGGGATCTGCCAGTAGCCGCTGCGCAGGTCGAGCTTGCTGAAGATGACTGCGGCAGCCAGGCTATTAGCAGCTTGTTTACCCGCGGCAGCGGGTAAGCGGCCTTCCGCATGAGCTTGTCAAGCTCGCGGCATTCCACGCACAGCTGCAAGCTCCAATTCGTCTCCAAGGAAGAGTAGGGTAGGCTGTTTTATCCTACGCTGTTTTATCCTACCCTAGCCTACCTCTCCTTCTTGGACATGAACAGGGCTGAGCCTGGAGCTTTGCGTGGAATGCCGCGAGCTTCATAAGGTCATGTCAGAAGGACGCGTGCCCCCTGCCGCGAGGAGACGAGCTGCTGGATCGCATGGCCGGCGCACACACCTTCAGCAAGCTCGACCTGCGCAGCGCTACTGGCAGATCCCCGTCGCACCGGAGGACGCACATAAGACTGCGTTTTAAGACGCGCCACGGGCAATTCAAGTCAAGATAATGCCAAAGGGGCCCTGCAACATCCCCGCCCGGCGCTTGGTTTCAGAGGCAGACCTCTGAAAATCGAGAAAGTTTCAGTGCGTATGAGCACCCTGTCCTATACAGGTACATCCGCTCTGCCTGCTTCGCGCTCTGCCGCGCTATGCCTGCCAGGCCCCCTCTTTGCCGCAGCGCGCGCCACGCAGGGGCGGCGCTCCCATGGCGCGGGGGCGCCGCACCAGGGCAGTCGCCCACGCTGCGCCGAGGTAGCCCCAGCCCAGGCGGTGGATCAGGAGCCAGTTCGCGCCGACGTGCAGCGTCAGGACGGCCACCGACACCCACATCTGCGGCAGCGTGATGCGCTGCGCCAGCAGGATGCGGTTGATCGGCCTGCCGCGCGCGCAGCAGCCCGCGCTGAGCCCGCCGCTCAGAGGACGCATCAGGCCCCAAGCCTGCGTCCTGCACCACATCGGGTCGCGTGTCTCGGTTGCGCGCGCCGCTATATTTCAGGGTGCCTGACAGCAGGCGGCCATGAAGGCTTCAAGCTGTGGCGCTCTCTGTCGCGCGGCGCCGCTGGGGCTGCCGACAGGCAGCCAAGCCAGCTGGGGCAGCATCGGCGCGCGGGGGCGCGCTGCGCGCACCGGTTGAGCGCCTCCAGCCAGAGGCAGGGCAGCAGGCGGAGCGAGTAGGCGGCGGCCATGGCGCACAGCGCCGAGTCGCGGCCCTCCAGGCGCGCCAGCAGCCGCGGCGCGCCCAGCAGCAGCGCCGTCAGCGGCAGGCAGTGCGCCGCCAGGAACGCGCACGTCCGCCGGAAGATCGGCCCCAGCGCCGCCAGGTTGCCCGCGCCGTACGCCTGCATATGCAGGTAGGGTAGGGTAAGGTTAGGGTCCCTATATACCCTACATAACGCGTGGGCACAGGTGCCTGCTGCGCACACAGGTGCCTGGCGCTCTGCTTGGGCCGACCGCAGGCAGGCGCCGCCCAGCATGCCTGCGCAGGCGCCGCACACGCGTGGAGCAGTGTCCCTGGGACACCTGCGGCATGTGGTTCCGCGCGCAGCGCTGCCAGCGAGCGGCGGGCGCCAGCGGCCGCCGCGCCCGCAAGCTGCAGCCCTGCAGCAGGCACAACCAGGCCAGGGCCAGCATAGCATCTACAAGGCCACCCACACAGCCTCTTGGGCTGACATGCTACAGCACAGCAGCACTCACAGCAGGACCAGAAGCCAGGATGGCACCAGCAGGCCAAGCACAGTCTGCTACATGCCCAGACCACAGCACTGCAGGATGCACAGCGAGGCCCGAGCCAGTATGACAACAGCAGGCCATCCACAGGCCTGCCAGGCGCACAGACTGCAGCACAACAGCACCCAGAGCAAGGCCAGAGCCAGCACACATGCTGGGCTGGAAGACAGACCAACAGCACACAGGCTGGCGCTACGTCCTAGCCCGTAATAGGGCCGTGATGGAGTTATAGCCCCATGATGGGCCACAGCCCCACCGCTGCAGCCGGCGTACGGGCCGGCATGCAGGCGCCCAGCGCACAGGCTGGGTCTGTGAGGCACAGCTCACCGCTGCAGCCGGCGCACGGGCCGGCATGCAGGCGCCCAGCGCACAGGCTGGGTCTGTGAGGCACAGCTCAC
>JAABUU010000465.1_pt1 | contig 91145 bp, 87 predicted proteins | sample 5559301 | NCBI WGS metagenome assembly JAABUU01 (sample SAMN10711884, study PRJNA513360) | rock metagenome | isolation source: Antarctica rocks | place: Antarctica: Victoria Land, Richard Nunatak white | reverse complement strand
CCGGCCGGCGCAGAAACTTACCGTGGGTGCCGAAGGTGATGCAGAAAGCCATGAGTGTGGTTGAGGGAATGGATGGGTGGAGTGGATGAGGAGGATGAGTTGGGTTGTGAGAAGATGTGGTTGGGTGAACGAGCTTCAGCGGCGAATCCTTGAGCTTGACACAGCCACTTGCATAAGGTAAGCTTTATGCATGCATAATATTAAGTGTGTTCACAGATACTCAGCAAAGCCTGATGAAGATTAGAGATGATACGAGGTCACCAATGCAAATGGACTTGGTGGTGAGCAGATTGGTTTGTTCTTCGATCTAATGAAGCAAGTACAAGCCTTTCTAGTCAAGTCTATCGGCGACGATGTTAGCCAATATCCATTTTGCAATAACCACTGATCCCTCATCTAAACTTCGACGATTGCCTAATCTCCAGCATAAAGCACCTAATAACCTTCTTGCACCGTTCCTGCCCTACAGATTTCTAGAATTCCATCCGCGTTGAAGCTGGCGTGCTCGAAAATATCTAGGAGCTCATTGGTGAAGGAGTTGAGATAGGGCTAAGCGTGACGGTCGTATAAGTACATGCCATCGTAAATTTCGTAACCGACTGTGTGACATGAATAGTTACGGTAGTGACTGGGGGCTCGCTGCTGGTGCTTGGAACCACCACGATCGTCTCAGTTGTGGCGGCTATGTCTTTCGTAACAGTAGTGTTAACAGTGACGGTGGCTGTTGTCGTAGCAAGAATCGTAGGGATCGTAATTGTGACAATCGACCAAAGATCACTTGTAGTGGTGAGAATCTCGGTCTCGGTAACGTACACCGTCTTCTGAAACAGAGGACTGGTTGGCTGAGAGACTGAGACAGGATGAAAGGTGCGAGTGGTAGTGGTGGCGACAGCATAGTTTGTGGCGGTGGAAGTGATCGTAGTGTAAACGGTTTTTGTGACAATGAGATCGGCGGGTTTGGAGCAGTAATCAACAAGAGGAGCGGCAGTTGCAAGGAAGCCCAAGAGGAGAAGGATCATGGAGATGAGGGCAGAGCGTGCCGGTAGTAGATGCATTTTGGAGGTTGAAAACTGTAAAGTTTTCGAAAACGGCGGAAATACTTTGTATTTGTCTGTAATCAGTTGCGGTTGAGCTGAATAAATATCAGCAGGGGGGGATTTCTCGTAAGGAAACTATGGAGACATACCTGCTTTATGGTATGACACTCGGTATCAATTTGGGTCTCACTGTGCTTGAATATTTCGAATGGTTGTGAGTAGATGAGATCAAGTATTGGTGGTTGGATATAAAGTTATTTTGGTTGGGCTGAGGTGTGAAGCTTGACGCGTGGTGTTATTGAAAGTGAATAGAAGAGCTCGTGCAGCGCTTTGTCTACCACTGGGGCCTCTAAACGCGAACTTCTTTTCAGACATCTGGGACCATCGAGACGTTTTATTGCAAGGACCGTACTAATTGGAAACTTGAATACAAGAAGATAGTATCAAGACTGTTGATAGTACCGTTCCGATCGTGGGTACGGAATCCGCTGAAAGACTGAATATACAGAACATCTATATAACTCCTAGATACTGAATCATACCGTGCTAATCAAGGGACCTTACCAGTTAAAAAGCTGAACATAAGGAAGTTTTTTTCTAGCATTGAGTCTTCTAATAGTCATTGGCAAGAGCATTGATTGCCCACCTTCTGCCTTACAATTTCTAGCCTGGTAGACATCGGGAAGAGTGTATTCCAGTCTTGCTTTTTGTCCCACAGGAGCTCGAGTTATCGTGATATAGGCCAATACTCTTTTAGTCTCTCAATGCAGGCATCTCTGAGGTAGCGTATTGATTACAGTGAAAACGAGGGTCGATTACGGCATGATAGGTATACTTGTTAGAGTGAACAACTATCGGTGTCCGCATGGCAGCGCTCTGGAGAGCAATACTTTGACCATGTTGATATTGTATGTGAACACGTGACGAAACATCCTATTGCAGGCGTTCTGCGAGTTCCTTCCTATAATACTCTTGACTTTATGCCAGTTCCCAAGTCAATGCCACATGGTGCTCGTGCATGTTCTTGTCGAGGGTCTCTTAGATGTCTCTTGCGTTCCTTGTAGCTCTGCTTGAGGTTGGCCATGAAGATAATTTGAAAGGCGATACAATGTCTGCTATGGTCATGCTGTCCCATACTCACCATGACACTGACATCTCCAAGAGAAATCGTCAACTTCCGTACAGTGCTCGTGGCTTAGTCTCGGTTTCTTCATGAAGCCCGGTTCCTCTTCTATTCGATAACCTGAGGAACAGTCACTTTACGCTCTCCATTCCTCTATACGCTTTGAGGCGGAGGTCCTTGTCAGCTTGTGCTGCAGCCCTGATATCTTAGCAACACCCGGTACGAGCATGTCATCGGTGAAAAACTTGAGTACTCAGAAGTAATATCGTACCACAAGGCCGCCTTATAATGATCGACCGGCAATTCCCGGCGCTAGAACTATCCTCTTTAAAGAGATGGAACACCAAGCGACCACTGACCTCACTTCGTCTTCATATTTCTTATCGCACCACGACTGTCGGTCCATTGTGTGGGCACATTTGGGTATTGTTCCAAGTGAGACTCTGCTGCCCATATTGTTAGGAAGATTTGCCTTAGGAACAGAGGCTGACTGGTACAGTATTCTCGGTTTTCCTGCACAGAAAGGGGACGAGACCGAAAGTTCACCATAAAACCGCGATTCCAACGCGCCTAATACCAGTTGAGACGATTTCAATAAATTTCCGCTGTGGAAAAATTCAACCGCTCGAGATGTCAAACATGGAGACCCCTTCGCCGCATCCCGATTTAAATCGGAGTCGCTTGCCAACCCTTTACGAGGTTCTAAGCCGCCAAACATTGGCACCTGTGGACCTCTTCTCGTTCTATATCTTTATGCGCGACCAGCAACGATCAGTAGACTACCTCGATTTCTGGTATGAGAATTTACTGCAATATTTTCTTCTTGCGATCTTATTACTTACACTACCGGTACAGGCTCGACGTCTCCCAGCACATGTCACTTTGTCGTCATTATGTCCGTGAGCTTCGACGTTCTGTCCTTATTGAGACTCCTGAGCTTGAGAAAACAGTATCAAAGCGCTCATCGTACATACTCGACCACATAGGTGACATGAACGAACCGTCGGGACCTTCTGTAAACCTTACTAGCGAAGAAAAGACCAAGGACCAACACCTTTCGGCCTACCTGCGACAAGAAACCGGCGGCAATGGTAACGATAACGGTAACGGTAATGGTAACGGTCTAGCCACACACTCGCCACACAGCAGCTTGGGTTCCCAGTACTCTAGTCTTCGCGCATCTGGGGACCGATACCGAGACAGGGACCGCCCACCTAGAGCTAGCTTCATGACCAATCTCTCGCCTACAAACTCCGATTCGCCAGCGCACACAGTCGCCAGGGCTGATATTAGGGCAAGCGCGGAGAAGATTTTGTACACATTCCTGCTACCGGGTTCAGAGCGCGAGATCATCCTACCTCAGGGTATTCTAACAGACATCACAACCTCAATCGAAGAAGACGGTCGTGATGACCCAGAAGTCTTCGACGCAGCAAAGGACTACACATTCCAAGCAATGGAGCGCGATGCTTTCCCAGGCTTCCTACGTTCAAAGGCCCTTGGAAATCTGGTGCCTCCGAGCTCATTCTTGCGATTGTGCCTGGGTTTGCTCGGCATGTTTGGTGGTCTCTGGGCAGGCTTTGCTTGCATCTTGCTAAATAAGCCGAAGCACATCCGTTGCTGGGTTAGTCTAAACTTGGCCCTTTTCACCTCATTCTCCTCAGCTAATCTTCCTTCCCTCTATAGCTCATTTTACCATTCACCATTGGCGTCTACTGCCTTTCATCGCAACAATACTCCATCGACCCTGTCCTTGCTCTGGCCGGCCTCAGCGAGTATACCTTCATGAACTGGTCACGCATCCGCGAACCATACGTCCGGGACCTCCTGAACAAGCGCGCCATGATGGTCTTGCTCGTCACCATCCTCATCGGCGTGGCCATTATTGTTCTCTTCATCTTTGTGCCAGGCCACCGGCTTTGAGCAGCGACTTAATCGAATTGATACCACATGCGACGTTACGGGAGTTCCTAGGAGTATCATGGCGTGTTCAAATACCCGAGAAGCGGCCTCCATACCTCTTCTCCACTTTAGCACCTTCATCCGCTGTGCTCAAAACTACCGACACTAACGGATTAGAGATCGGCATGGGTTGCAACGAGGTTACACGATCTGGCAGTGTAACACTTTCACGAGGAATGTATGTTCGGCGAAATCTTTGCCAGGTCCACATCGACGTCTTGGATACGTCCAAATGGCTGTTGTAGCTAGTGTTCAGGAATCTTCTGCTTTTTGTTACGGGGAATGTTTGAGCGAGATATCTGGGGGTAGTGTACATTGTGTACATAATGCCTAACTGTCTAATAGTGGTCCCCAAAGTACACGATGTTAGGCATAATAGAAGCCGTGATTTAATCCACATGGTCTGGTCCTTACATTCCTGGTCGAATCCTTGTTATTTAAGTTTACGAAACATGCTATAAGGTGACAGGCTCTGCAAGTCACCAGCTATTACATCCAAGACATCAGCCCCAAGGTAAGTAATAACGTGACAGCCGACAGAAGGACTGTATGCCAGTCCATTTGCAGAGACCTCTCCCTTCGTCCACGTATAACTATCGCTATCGTAGAGACCACGCTCGACGTCCCGAAACTAAGAAAGGCCACCTGCATTTGATCGATTGAGAAGGGATATCATACTGTCCCAATGACGAACCTGACATGATCAGGATGTTAGTATATCTACACAGAAGGAAAATGGGGTTCGCGAAAAAGGAAAAAAGGATCAACATACAGGTACACCGACGTTCCCGCCATCGTTTACTCATAACCACCTCCCTCGCGGCACACCAACCAATTAGCAGTATCCCCAACCTCAATCCCCCTCCCCCCCACTCCCCAACACCACCGACACAAGAAAGAAGCACTCACCTGCCAAAAAAAAAAGGTGGAAGCACCATCCCCACCAGAGTAATCGGAATCGAATTATACCCCTCATCTCCCAAAGAAAGACTCGGAGCACGCTGCGTATTGCACTAAAGTGTCGTCCCCTTTCCCCTTGGGAAAAAGAGGAGGGAAACACACAATCTTCGCAACGGCCCTCCCATAGGAACAGCACGTACCCACGTTCACTCCCAGAGGAAGAAAAGTGGGCCGAGTATCCTGCGTTTCTGATGCCAATTGCGGGCGCTTGCGCGCCGGGCCCTCACGGGCGGTACTCTGTGCAACACCCCCTCTGAGCTGACGGGAAGAGGGGGGGGGCCAAGTGTGGGGGTGGGTGAAGATTACTCCGAATTTCTCATTTGCAAGTGGTGATGTTTGCGGTGAGGCAGATATCTGTTTGTGAGCAAAGAAACGCAGCGGTGGTGGAGATGGTGCTTGAGGAAGGGAGGAGTCTTCTGAGTCAAAATGCTTTTGTGCGGGCGGGAGTTGTTTTTTCTGCCGGCGCTAGTTGAAGGGCGGTGAAGATGGGGGTGGGGTGGGGTTTGGTGGGGGGGCCCAAAACAAGGCGAGAGAGGTATTACTGTCCTGTCTGGATTATTCTTTCTACAACTCTCTACAGTAACAAGTCCACGCTTAAACTGCAGCTTCTGAATCCTTCTCGGTTGAATCTTTAGGCTGTTATGGCGTGGTATTCTTCCTCTTTGGCATTCACCTGGGCTACTGCAATTTTGTTGTTCGGACTCACCCGTATAAACAACAGGCCACCATTACACAGGCTGCTTTATGCTACCACCTTTGTACAACATCAGTCTCGGGTTACACTTCCTATTGCGTCATGTTCTCCAGTCTCCGTACTCCAAGGCATTGGGGCGCGATGAGGGCGCGATGCAATGAGACAACAGTACAAGGGACCTGACACAGGCCTACTGTATCCACCAAGGTGCACACACCACTGACATTCGCTTTGAGCGGAAGCTCGGGTGACACCACCTAGGGAATGGAGATTACGCATTTCAAGCACATCGGTGATTACAGTCGCCTGGCTCACTGCCAGTTCCTGCAGAAGAGTACTGTAGCATCTCGGTATCTCCTTACCAATGGAATCTCGATGAAAGCAGTTTCGCAATGCGGACGGTAAGATCCGATGTTGGTTTCAAGATCCTGGCCGGATGGTTGGAAAGGCAAATCACAGCCGCTCCTCGGAAAGAGGCAGGACGCAGGTACTCGTACAAAACGAAGCACGTTTCCGTGCCTGTTTCTCCAGTTCTCGCCCATGCTTCACAGGAACTCTCCACTCTCCACTTGCCCCAAGCGTTGCCACCTTGCCTAAGTCTATAAGTAGGTTTCTGTCTTTCCTGCGGTTGTTTGCCTTGCCAAGTTGAACAACAGACTTTGTTCCGCCGGTGTTGTGCTACCACATACGGATTAGCATTAATATGTATATTAGCAAACAAAAACCCACATGGAGTCTATCTTTGTTGTACAACGATCGAAGCATGCGTCGGTCAGCTGCTCAAGACACACTGTGACACTGGTACACTTCCTCGACTTTGCACGGAATAGAGACGAGTAGACGAATAGACGAAACGATGTCCTCTAGTCCAAGTGGAGCGGAAGTGGCTGGTGATCCGGGCCCGATTGGACATGTCCTCGATCTAGCAATGCTCCACCACCACTTCCACCACTCGCCATGTTGCGCGCTGAGTCGGACTTACCGTAGTAAGGTAGTCAGTAGTGTACCCGAGACAAAGTGGACTAAAGTAGTATCTTGGGCTATCGAATCACGCAAGTCTTCTGTCTTGAGAATCATCACCGTTGGTGTTATCGATTATTGAAGTCCATGCGAGACTTGTATCCTTTATTCTAATACTTTTATATGCGCAATCAGGTGTTGAAGCACGGGATCAAGGCAAGCCTTATGCCACGCAGGGGGGGCGTAAGGTAGCTACATAGGTGGAAAGAAAGACGAACACGAGGCTGACCAAAGCATGAGTTGTGTTCGCATGGGGTCGAATTATAATAACGAGCAAGGCATATGGGGGATCCTGGTCAAGTCACAGCGGCCCCCAGTCCATCCCGCTCCCCAGGACCGCCAATCGAGACGCGAGCATGTTGAGCAGCTGGAGGGAAATACTTTGGGTATGGGTGTGAAGGGGAGAGCTTTCTGATGGATACAGGTAGCAGCGGGAGGTCTGCGCGCCCAGCGTTCATCCGCATCCACTCGTTTCTCACATGATCGAGCCCAATACATTCCGGCTTTGGCATGCATGATGGAAATGCAACCTTTGTTTGGTTGGATAACACAATAATTCGCAGGTGAAGCTCGCCTGTTGTTTGTCGTAAGTAGCCATAGTAATTAGTATGATAGTAAGGTATCTAGCGTAACAATGACTGGGCTCCTTGCAGGTGGGGGACTCCTAGTCCCTCGCCTTTGTCTTCCAAACCGCCCGCTCTCCCATTGTCACTACTACTCCCCAGAGCTGACCAACATTCACTTACCGTTTGTACTTTGTTACTGTCTTTTGGCAACAACGCTATTTACCATTCACTGCAGCTTCAACACTATTCATCAAGCTGTTTGCCAAATGATGTGTACAACATTCCACACTCCTCCCTAATATGCCGTAGTAAGAACCCACAAGTGGTCACCGGAACAAACACTCCGCGTCGTCCGCTACACAACGCTGCATACATCGATGAGCTTTTGATACCCTCAAAATGGCTCAGCTCGCCATTCCGGAGGGTGGTCTGATGCTCGCCGGAGCCCCCGGTTCCAGCAACGCAAATGCTTCCTCTGCCGGGACAAAGCCACCGCAGGCCATGCGGTTGGACCTAGCAGATGGAGTGCTCGAAGAAATCTTGAGAGCCTCTCGCAATGGTGGGAAGGGGGTTCACATGTCGTTTGGAAAGGCGGTTGTATGTGAAGATGAGCAATACCCATCGGGCTTCAGTAAAATAACTAATCCGATCGTTGATGCAGACCCTACACATTGGCAACAAGTCCCACCAGCTCCTCGCTACAGCTCAGCCTTCTCCCGCTGAGCTCTACAGTTATTCACCCTCGAAAGAAGATGAGCTCGCTTTCGCTGGGGTCTTGAGCCACAACCTTGCCATGAACAAAGTCAAAGTCGACCTTGCCGGCACCGATGCGGCCCTTGCAATGCTACAAAGTCAAATGGCTTCACATGAACAGTCCAAACAGTCCAAGCAGTACGTGCACGTGTTCTGTCATTTTTCTTTCTAATCGTATCAAATCCCACTAACACGCAGTTGTTCGTAGAATCAAGTTTGTTCCTGACGACAAATCTCTACCACCTCCTGTCCAGCAGAGGTCCTCAGCAAAACCAGCTTCGAATCCTCACCTTAAGAAACTCAATCGCTCAAACCTCCTGAACAATGCAACCACCAGTTCACTACCCGGTAGTCCTGCACTCGGTGCTGCTCGCTCACCCCTTCCTGGCGCGGCCGCCCCTACATCCGCCCCTATTGTACACAATGAGAAGACACGAAAGCTGCAGGCCTTACGGACCCCTCTCATCCATCTCCTTGCCGTGCGACCAGTATCCGAAAAGTTTCTTGCTCAGAAAATAGCCTGCAGTCAGGAAGAATGCCGGGAAGTCTTGGAGAAGGTCGGGAAACAGGCTCGCTTGGACACATCGAAGTGGGACTTATCTGATAGAAGCTTTAAAGAATTGGATGTTTGGAAATTCAATTATCCATGCCAAGATGACCGGCAACTAGCGATTGACAAAACCGTTTCGGCTTTCGACCGGATGCGCTTGTCTCGCGAAGATAAGCTTTGGCAAATGCTATTGCCCAAAGAGGAGAGAGGTAAGGGCAAGGTTCTCTCAAACCTCAATCTACATCAAGGTCCAATACAGAGGAGCGGCACACCGAGAATCAATGTCCAAGCAACCGATGATGCGGGTAATGGAGGCCATATGACTGGCAATGACAGTGATGGTGGGAAAGATCGGCTCGCACCCAGCGATGCTGAGCCTATGGCTCGGTCCAAGTCGCAGGACCAAATCAAGAAGACGAAGATCAGTGAGAAAGAAAAGCTGTCAAAGCGCCTGTTGTCGAAGAACCCAAAGAAGCCTACTCCAGCTCCAAGGCCAAAGGCCAAGGAAACCAAAGAAGCCAATTCTGGGGTAAAAAAGGCGGGCAAGAAGGCTGGAGCCGGGGCCAGTAGCACCATCAAGTCAACGGAATTTGTCCATGACTCCGACGAGGACGAAAATATGGAGGATGTCGCTACTCCGCACGCCAAATCCATGCCCAAGGCTGACGATAAGCCTATGAAACCGCTACCAAAGCCAATCTCCTCACGCAAACCTGATATCCCTGAAAAGTCAAAACCTGTGGAACTGAAGGATATCAAGGTCCAGAAGAAGACTACTACACCGCCAGCAAAGGCGCCCGAAAAGAAGACACTACCGTCCAGCTCCTCCAGCTCTAGATCAAAGCATCGTGCCTCGGATAGTAGTCAAAGCTCGGTCCCAATGACGAAATCTCTTCCTCGACAGAGAACTACCAGTTCACCTCACAAGCCATCGCCCCTTGGGTCGTCACCACCTACTAATGCCTCCGACTTGGATAATGGTAGTGGCTCTATGCACGCATCTTCTACCTCATCTACGCCTTTGATCTCGCAGGTGCGTAACCGTAACGCCACGCCTACCGCTGGCGCCGGCGCTGCTCGACCAGGTCAAGGGACGCCACAAAACACCTCGGAACGATCTCTGAAAAGGAAACACGATGACGTCGACTCGGAAATCCATAACCACGCTATCCCCCAAACCAATGGCCATACCAATGGCCTTACGAATGGCTATGTGAACTCTACCAAGCGTCCCAAAGCGTCTCCGATATCACCTCCAACCTCCGAGAGTAGCCGCAGCAGTATTTCTCCACCAATTCACAGAGAAACTTTGAAGAAAGCAGAACACTTCAAAACTTGCTACGCCAGGTACCAGAAACTATATCAAGAGGTGTCTGCTTGGCCCGATGCTCCGAAGGAAAAGATTGAATCGGTGATGAGAATGCATGAACGACTGGTTGCTATGAAGGCTGAGTTTGAGAGAGGGACGTGAACATGTCGTGGACCAAAAGGGAGTTTTGACTTTGCACCGGCAGGCATTATTGATTTTTTCCTGCTTTCTCATTATCCACGGCACTTAGCGAGGCGCTGGAACTTGGGAACGATGACGAGGTAATACCACAGAGACGGTAAAGAGCTTGTATTATACTTGCACGCCAAACGATTCATGGTGTTGGCTTCTTATGATCTCTTTGGATCTTCTCAGGGTAAATCGGTCAGAAGCAGTCGGGATACTAGTGGATAGTCGTGATATGCTTGTCCCTAGCTGAATAAATCGAGGTTTTAGATAACATCTACCATCATTTAAACCAAGTCGTAGAGAGGCACCTGCTATTCTCCCGGAACAATTGACATTTTCAGATAGTTGAAAGGAGTTAGCTGTGGCACAGTGACTGCGCCTACGGCAGGAACCGGCCGTTCCTGGCTAGTGACTTAGGGCCTGCAGGGATCCCATGTCGGTTCGGCATCGCTCAAGCTCCGATGTCGAATTGCGTCACCATCGCTGTGACAATATGTCATAGAAGGCATTGAAGCTTTTCGACTACTTTGATGTCTTCCAATTGAATGAACAACAGTACATGTCCGCAAGATTTTCAGTGTTTAGACTCTTCTTTTACGCTGTCGTACCTGTGTTGGTTGCGGTTTACGTTGCGACGATTTTTGAGGGAAAGGGAAAGGGAAAGGGAAAGATGGCTACGAAACCTAGTAATTATAATTTGAACGGTTGGTGTTGAACATCTCTCTGTGTCGTCGGTGTTGCTGGTGGTGGGTTGGGTTTGTTCTTGCAGAGAGTATATTCCATCTGGTGCTCTTCGTTTCTTCTATTGCGGGGCCAGTGTCATTGAATAATTCCTTCAGATCTGTTCTTTTTGAATCTGTTGGCCATTGAGACTTGCCCGGGCTCAATTGAGCCCGTCGTCTTCCACCTGGTTCTAATGGCTGTATGTTTAACATTTTTAACATCTAGTCTTCAAAAAACCCCTCGCCCTCTTCTCCCAACAGCCCATGACCGGTTTCTACCGCGACGGATATTGTCGAGTTGGCCCCGAGGACAAGGGGAATCACGCCGTTGCTGGTATGTGCTCTTCATGGAATTCCAATCCTCAACCCTTTTTATAAAACATGCTCTCTCTGCGCAACCACCCCCCTGTCACTCATCTTCCGTTCTCCACCTCTAGCTAACCTCTATCCAGGCGTCCTCACCAAAGAATTCCTCGACTTCTCCGCCTCCCGCGGCAACAACCTCCGCAGCATCGGTCTCGAGCCCGGCTGCAAATGGTGTCTATGCACCGCCCGATGGAAAGAGGCAATGGAGGCGGCGAAGAGCAAGGATGATCCTGTTGTGCCAAAGTGCGTACACTCATCCAATCCCTCCCCAATCATGCAAACTAACATCCGCCCCCTCCGCCATACAGAGTCTTCCTCCACGCAAGCGACGAATCAGCCCTCTCCAACGGCATCACAATGGACGCGCTGAAGAAATTCGCCGCGGAGCCGGAAGCGAGAGGTGGAGGTGGCTCGTTGGAGGGGGAGTTTCCGATCAGTCCGAGCGATAAGGCGGGGAGTATGGATAAGGAGACGCATTAGGGTAGAGGTGGAGGCTGTGTCTGTATGTTAGGCTAGGGATTTAGACGAAGAAAAGAATGTACCAAAATGGTTGAACATCAACCACAAATGCAACCACTAACCCTTATCCCAACTGCCAACCCAACACCAACCACCGCCCTCAACCCTTCTCCTTCCCCTTCTTTCCCCACCACCTTCCTCCTTCCTCCTCCCCCTCCAATCCCCACCCCCCCTCCACCCCCATCCCCATCCTCACACCCCCCAAAAACACAACCCACCGCCCCTCCACCAAACCACACAACTCTAAACTACAAAACAATGAAACGATGAAAAACAAACATCACAGCTGCATACTAGGAAGGAAGAAATCACCCAACCAAGTTTTATCTTCATCCAAGTCCAGAGGGTTAGGGTTAGGGTTATATCAGGTACGAAAGAGCTTTGAAGTTTTGTAAGAAAAACTTGGGGTCGGGGGGGTGGTAGTTTAGCTTTTCATCTTCCCATCTCCCATCTCCCATCTCCCCATCATCCTCCAGCCACTCTTCCGCCCCCCCAACCCTCCCTCCCTCCCTCCCTCCCCTCCTTCCCTCCACACTCCCTCCAATCCCAATCTTACCTTTTTTTATGAATCAAATTGCAGAGTATATGCTAAATGTGTCATATTCTTTTATTAAAAAAAAGATTGTAGAGATAATGCGTGGCGTAGGTTGTGTGTGTGTGTGAGAGGAAGAAGAAGCGGAGAAGAGGAGGGAGGAAGGGGGGGAAAGGGTGGTGGTGGTGGGAGAAGAAGTGAGGAGTGAAGAGTGAGGAGTGGAAAAGGGAAAAAGGGGATATAGAATGAAGACGGAAGAAGGAAGAATAGAGGTATAGGGGATAGGGGATAGGGGAAGAGAGAGGATGGAGGATGGAGGATGTGCAGTAAGAGTGAGAAAGGAAAGAGAGAAATAGATGAGGAAAAAGGGGGGGGGAGGTATAAACATGACATTCTCTCAATTCAAAAACCCAATCTCCCTCTGCCCCCCCCAAAAAAAGGAAAAATAATCATCACTCTTTTCTCTCCCCTCCCCTCCCCCCCATCCTTCAACATCACATCCACCCCTTCTAACCAACACCAACATCAACACCAAAACCAAAACCAACACCCGCAAAAGAAAAAAGAAAAAATCAGGGTAGAATATAGAAATAGAAATAGGAATTGAAGAGTAAATAAAAATAAAAAACAATAGAGAAAGGCGATGGATGGGATTTGTGTTGAAGAGGAGGAGTGGCGGTGAGGATAGTAGCGGTGAGTGAGTGAGTGAGTGAGTGAGTGAGGGAGGCAGGGAGGGAGGCAGGGAGGGGAGGGGAGGGGGTGTTGAGATGGTGGGGGGGGGAGAGTAGAGTAGAGCCGAGTGGGGGTTTTGTGGTTGTGATGGCAGGAGGGGGTTTAGGGGGAGGCGTGCTGGGGTTTTTTTTGTGGAGGTGGTGGCGTAGAGGGATTGGTTTGGATGGAGACTGGTTATGTCTTATATGTGTGAGATCCAAAAAACGAAAAGTTGAGGCAATCAGCGGAGTATGTAGGCTGGGGAGAACCCCCTATATTCCAGCTACATATGCACGAACTAAAGATTACCCATCCAGCTATCTGCCTTTTTATAAAGTATCTCAGTACACCTATATACCACCAATGCAATCCATGCAGATATCCAGAAATTCTGATATTCCCGGCACATATATCGCCTTGAAACGCCACTTTTGTTTTATCCAATCCCGCTTGCCGCCCTTTTGGTATACAGTCAAAACGAACCATTACACCGTCGTGAGAGGACTAGTCCCGAAGCCGCGATAGAGGAACAAATGATCAACTCCGTACCCATGAACCCACCCAAAACATCGAATAACTCCAGATCACTTTCGTCGCCAGGCGCCAGGAGTATGTATGTAGGAAACGCAATGGCGAACGTGACAAGGGATTTTTATGCAGAAATCATGCAAGGAGCTGAAGCAAGAGATCATAACACAGGCGAGATCATATCCTCATCCGCCGGCCCATGCCGTGACGCACCTATCGCCGCAGCATCATGCTCCTCGGCCGCCTCCGGAATGGTCGCACAATACCTCTTCAGTACTTGCTTCAGCGCTGGCCTCCTTATTGGTTTCGGCAAGAAGAAATCCATGCCTGAATCCATGCACTCCTTCACATTACTTTCCTCCGCAAATGCCGTGAGCGCCACAATGGGGCAACTGTATCCCATTTCGCGAATTAAGCGCGTGGATTGTAGACCGTCGAGATTGGGCATTTGGACATCCATGAAGATGAGGTTGAATAGGTTAGATTGCTGCATGCTCTCCTTGACAAGTTCGAAGGCTTCTTGGCCGTCTTTGGCGACGGTGACGTCTGTAGGTTGTTTGTTAGCCGCATTTAAATCCGGTAATTTGGAGGATAGGGACAATGCGTACCGTAAATGTCTTCGAGCTTGAGCATGCGAAGCACGACCTCTTGGTTCACCTTATTGTCTTCGGCTACCAGAACGCGTACTTTGTCGCCACTTCGGTAGGCTTGAACGGCAGCTTGCTCCATTGCTGCTAGTTGTTTTTCGGGCAACTCTAGGGGGGAAGATGCAGCGAAGAAGGGTTGGCTTAGTCCAACTAGACGGGGTTTTGCGGGAGTATCAAAGGCGTTCAAACCAGGACCACTGTCATCCGTAGAGTGGATGGAGAGGTCGGAAGAGGATCGGTTTCCCACAGGAGTGCGCGATTCATCTTTGATTGAGCCAACGTTGATGCTGTTTCGTCGTGAGTTTAGATTAAGGTTCGAGCTGGTAGTGCTGTCTGCCCGTTCTTTCGTAAACATCATTGGAATCCGCATGGTGAATTTGCTTCCCTTGCCTACTTCACTCTTGAGGACAATATTCCCTTTCATTAGGCCTGCTAGCTGCGAACAGATACTTAGTCCAAGTCCTGTTCCGCCATATTTCTTACTTAGGCCAAGATCTCCTTGGACAAAAGGCTCGAAAACCCGCTGCTGCTGGCTTTCCGGGATACCAGGACCAGTATCTTCAACCTCGAACTCAAAGATTAGAGTCCTGGCATTTAGTGGTGGAGGTGACGAAGATCGATCGCGTACTGGAATCACTGGAATTGATTTCGGCTCGCTGCTATTGATATGAAGTGCCGTCTCTGGATACGTTGACCTTTCATGGTCCTTTGGCGCAGGGGAGTTCGAGGAACTGGAACCAGATACGAGACGACCTCGCAGCTTTGTAGACTTCGCAGAATGCTGTTTGGATAACTTCGATCGTACCGAGTTCTTGCGGCTGCTAGGCCTTTCCTCTACTTCTCCCACGCATCTTATCCGGACAATCACAGATCCACCTTTCTTGGTAAATTTAAGGCTGTTACTCACAAGATTGATAATGACTTGTAGTATCCTGTGTTGATCGCCCCATAGCATCATGTCTCTTACGCGTCCTGTTCCGTACGGTCCATAGCCAACTTGTAGTGGAGCACCGGAAGGATTCTCGCTGGTTTCAGAAGGGCCCTGGAATGCCACTGTCAAAGTAATAGCCCCTTCTTTCGCTTGTTTTTCAAAGATCGATAGCACTTGAGAACTGATGTCGGCCAAACGGAATTCTTTCTCCTCCAAAGTAAGTTGTTGGCCTATCTGGTTCTTGGAAAACGTCAAAAGATCGGTAAGAAGATGCAACAAAAGGTCGCCCGACTTGTATATGATCCCTAGTGATCGCTTGATTTTGCTCTGGTCTTCTTCTTGCATACAAACAGCACACATGCCGAGAATACCATTCAATGGTGTCTTAAGCTCGTGAGAGATGTTCGCGATGAAAAGGGTCTTGCTTTCATTAGCAGCCTCGGCCGCTTTCTTACTGATTTCAAGTTGGTGCGTCCGCTCCTTTACTCTTTCTTCGAGGCGCTCGTATTGCATCATCAATTCCTCTGACATTTCGTTGAAGACCGTCATTAGATCAGTCAATTCGTCTTGAACAAAGTGCTTCCGATCTTGAACCTTGCCAGGAATTCTGAAAGTATGTCGGCGTCGTTGGTCTCGTCGCTGCTCATTTCTGTTTTCGCCACGCCCGCCTCGCCACCCTAAAACCCGTTCAACAAAGCCTTCTTTTCTTGCTGTAGCCATCTCGTCTCCGGATGCATTAGCGTCTTCATCGTGCGAGACGTAGGAATGAATGCTTCCGTCATCAGAAGGATATCTATATGGCTCGACTGTCTTCTTCGTAGCCGCACGCAGCCTCCTTATAGGTCGAACGGAGACGTGGGCAATGGGCAGCAAGAACAAAAGGATACCCCCGACTGTGCCAAAGACAGCGGCCAGCAAAACATTTCGTAAATGATGGATGGGTGCAATCACCTCTCCGTAAGACTGCTCAACTACTAAGACCCAATCAACCATAGGGGACCTGATCAAGGCATAGCCGGTCGAAACCTGATTATTGTCCTCGTTCTTAGTGTTGATGAGGCTTCCTCCGTTGTTCATATCGTTATTGAAGGCGGTGTATGCATCAAGAACGGCAGGGTAGTCTTGCATCGGAAAAGGGGTATTCGGCTGACCGTATAAGTGGGAAGCATGACGGGTAGTCCGAGACGAGTTGCGTAGTGGTGGGAGGATGAAATGAACATCCTGTGACTGTGCCAAGGTTTTATTGACGTGAGAGTCACTTTGGTCCAATATACTAGCCGGGATTCGATTATTTGAAGTCGCAGGCCCCATGATCAGAATCTCACCTGTTTGTCCCAAGCCATCTATGGAGTTGCCAACCTCGAAGATGAGATTAGCATTTGTAACTACTGTGAGCCAGCCTAGGATATCCAAGGCAGAAGTGTTGTTAACGATTGGTAAAGTGAGCGAGACCAAGGCAAAAGATTCATTGACAAGCCATGGGCCCATTAGAAGGGTCGAATCCGGGTTGAGCACAGCTCCGTCATAGGAGGCGCTTGAGGTGTTGAAAGTGCTGTTGATTGCCGCAGATGTGAAGTTTAAGTCTGGATATAGATTCGGAGGATAACCGGTGCCGTCATCACCGAGATACACAGGAGTTCCATTGGCGTTCTGATAGGGTAGAGGAATCTTCCCCACGATATCTGATCCGGTCACGGTCACCAAGCCGTATGATCCCCCAGTACCTGTACCATTTTTGGACACTATTCGAGCTTGAAATAGCAAGGCGGACGTTCCGAACCCTGAGAGGGCGCTTTGTAGATCACCCCGCGGCGTGATCCAATTGGCGTCTGTATTATTCCCAAGATCATAGCTTCGCAAGGCAGATTGTATGAGTAACCGCGTTGAGATGGCCTGAACGCTTGACTGTAGGAGAACAAGGTTGGAGTTCAGCTGGTTTGCATACAGAGACGCTGTAAGGCAAAGACTAGATGATCTACACAAAGTCGGAATATCAGCGCTGTTTATTTGGCTTCCAGGCGACGGGTGGGACATGTATCTCACCTTATCTTCAGAACAAAATTGTAGTTGGTTACCCACTGAGACCTCAGCGATTAGCAAACTTCATTACCTAGTAATTCGTGGACTCAAGATAGCCTTACCGTCGCAATCGCTATAGCAGCTAGGGATACTAAAGACGCCAGGAGTACAAGCAAGGCCAACTGCTCTCGGATTGGGATCCGCATCTTGAGAGATGGCGATTCGTGCTATTCAAAGAAGTGACAGCCGGAACTCTATGGACGCTAATTCTGATGTCGACGCCCTCCTCTCTGCTGGGCGAGGCTGACCCGCTGTATTGATGCTGGTGCCCAAAGAGCCATCAAGCTTCGAGTTTGAAAGTTTGAGCAATCACACCACAATGAAAGTCATTCATGTCGATTCCAAGTAGTCTGCATTGGAGGTGCGTTGTTCGTTCGGGTCGCGAGACCAGGAATCCGCTTTGGAGCAAGAGCTCAGCTGAATGGCCCTCTGTTGAAGCAATAGGAGCTGTAGTAGGAGCAGGAGGAGTAGTCGTCCAATTAGGAAAATAGTTTCTAATCAGGAACATACATACATAGTATGTAGTTGGAGTGCCATTACACTGCCCGCTAGCCTAGTTGGGGCTAGCGCCAATTGCGGCACAAAACATAGATACGAGTAGCCTTCTGTTGTACGGAGTAGAAAACACGCCTTTCAGCAATCAGGAGGGACGAAGGAGCCGACAGTGCAAGCTAATGCTCTTATAGACATTAAAGACGGATGGCGGTTGAGTCAGCAATAGGTCAAAAATTGGGTAGAGTACTGTGTGTGTGCAGAGTGCTTCTCTCGATCGTACCAGAACCCAGGATGTGCCTTGGTACGATCCTTTGTTCAACTCAATCTTCACCAACCCTAAAGTATCCCTTAAACCGTCATTAAAGCTGCCATCCCAGGTTAACGGCCACCTTACCTGTTAGGGTACTAGGGCGCCACGGGAGATGACTAACCAGGCCAATGAAGATCTGGAGATTAATATTTAGATTTCCTAGTGCGAGGTAGAGGAACTGTGCAGTAAGCAAATATTTTGGTGGGGTGCCTAAATAGGCTTAGCTTCGTTAATTCTGGGATGGCAGCTTTAATGACGGTTTAAGGGATATTTAGATATTTTGAATTGTTGAAACTGAAAATATCATTTTACCGGCGAACAAACGATAACTTGCAATAGTTCTTAGAGGGCCATGAATCCGCTACGCAAGAGTTCGATATGCTGGTTACTTGAATACTTGTGTCACGTGGATTCCCTTCGAATTCTCTTGTTGTAACTCTCAATCAAGCATCACTGAGAGACAACACTGAACGTCTTCTTACTTTTTTTCCGGGCCGTTGTCAACATTCTGACTGGCAGGTTCGAGTTGCAAACCCCTCAACAGGATATGTGCCGGTCTTACAATCCCGTCAGATCAATCCATTCGACATCTTTCATATGGACTACAAGTCTTCTAGATTTTCTATGCAAAAGTACATTTATCATCTTAGGTGTTAACTTCAAAGCACATACAACAAGAGGAAAGAAGGCTTGCGGATTCTAGAGAACAAAAAGCGTTGATCTAAACTTCCACTTGATTCGGTCGCCGGCTCGAGAACCAATGCTCATAAATAGCCTTCGTCGACAAAAATCTTTCCGCTTCTTGCCAATATCCTGATTGTGCCTTCACCAAGGGCTTTTTAATCTCAAATTCGAGCGATAAAAGAGAGCGGAATATTGGATCTAAAAATGATGCGCTGTACCCTCTATTGACTCATCATGCCTCATTTCAGCGGCTGTTGCTCTAATATACTCAATATGAGAAGCTCTGGTAGAGATCGTGGAATGACAGAACATACTTGAACATGTATGCCAGCAGATGAGCAAATTGCTACGTTGGAGACAATTAGTGAATGTTGTGAAAAGATGAGTTGTCAAAACCCGGAGTGAAGGGGATTGGTAGGAAAGGCTTGCGCATGACCCACCTTTCATCCCCACGAAGAACCCAATTCCAATTGATCAGAGCGAGTTTGCAAACGTTGTCAAATGAAGCATTCTTCGATGTGAGTGACCCAACATATAAGAGCGGACTCGCAAGGAAAAAGCTCTATTCTACCACAAACTGCTGACTTATCTCTATCGATCACTAGACCCAATAATTTACTCGTTTTCGAAATGCAAACCGCCTCGACACACCCCGCTTGCAGCCAGGTGGATAAAACGGTATTCCATCATGAAAGTTTTGGGAGCATCCAAGTCCACGAGCCACTACATCCTAGAACCATCGAGGTCGCCAAGATGAACCACCGCGGGACCATCTATGCGAGAGTAGGAGAACAGTACCGTTCTGTTCACAATCACTTCGGCCTCCTAACCACAGCATATACGCCTAATACTATGGCCTGCCATATCTGTGGGTACGAAAACATCAACCCGAACACTGGCAAATGTGACCGTTGTGGCCTCTAAGTTACGGTCGGTAGCTGTACCTGCGGAGACTTGTAGTGATGACGGTGCAAGAAGGTCTTCTATCTGAAAGGGCGACTTGTGGCGTGAAAGCGATACTCAACGATGAGAGCCTTTAGTGAGGGTTGTGTGTAGCTTTAACCTTTGATGGTGGGCGTTTTATGATCCAGAGGATAGGAAGTCTAACTAGAGCTATTGTACTATTTTCTCTATGTTTGTGCTTGGCTTTTGTATATTATATCATTCAAGCAAGCGACCTCGATCAATCCAACAGACGAAGTGCATGCAGAAACCAACCGACTAACATACTATGATTGTCAAAAACCCCGACAGTCCAACACCTCACCCAAGAGAAGTGGAATTGCATATAGATATTCATCTGTCAACAAAGGCGAAAAGGGCTAAGCAATCTTTCACCATTAGTGTATTCTCTGCCTTTTCCCAAGCTGATTGCGAATAGCTAGGGGTATTTTTTCAAGAGACGCCTCATCCATAATCGTTGGATCGTTTACCGGCTCTGGCAGCTGGGCAATATGGTTAACACGAAACCAGGACTCCAATCAAACAGTTACATAACGTGACATACACTCAAGTACTTGAAGGAGTGACAATGCACCACCTGCATCTGTGTTGGTTTCGCTCCTTAGGGCACTAATAAATTGTGAAGTTGAGGGGGATGAAGAAACACGTCGCGGTCCGCGCGACTATCGGGACGCGTTCTAGCGTGGGGCTTTGAACCCTTTCGGATGACTTCTGTTGCTCTCCACGCTCCGCACGCTCTCCACGCTCTCTTCTCTCGCGATCCCCACTTTCTGAACTCTTTTCAAGTCAATCGACTCTTCTAGAATGAATGTGCCGCCAACCGCGGTACGAACGAGGTGCATGTTGATGATCTGCCGAGAGACATGGTGAAGAGCACGCGCCCATGCAGACCGCCTTGATCTAGCGCGATTCCAACAGCAACTCCTGATTTGCTGCACCAAGGCCGAAACATCTCGGCGAAGCACAACATGCGCTTGTTCCCAACCTCCTCCCGTGCTAAGGCCACTCGAATGCGGCCGTCACGAAAGCCTGAGGATCACGACCGCGCAAGAGTCGTGATGCCCCAATGCGACGCTTGCTTTCCTGCACTTTTCGCCTTCCGATCTGCAATGTTTTTCGTTCTCAATGACTGTGACTCATAGTCGCGTTCGATGTTTTCCTCTGTTTGGCGGATTCCATGGGCGTAGTGGATTTTCTTATGTTCAGGAGGGATGCCTCACCTTCCTGAGGTTTCTTGTTGAGATACATGATTTTACGAAGGCAATAATCGGAACACCACTTAAACTCCTAAGGCCTCAATTATATTTTCATTTCTCATTAATCTCGAATATCAGTCTATATCTTTAACTGATCTAGCGCATTGATTGGCATATACCTAGCTCCCCTGAACAGACAGATTTCAGGTGGAAAGGTCCTGTTGTTACTGTATGCAATTCCTCCTTGAAGGTCGGAATGAAAATGCCTAACAAGCCTTTCAAGTCGATATCCTCATTGAGCGATATGCTTGATGCCCATGTCTCCGGGATCCGCCTTTCTACGATTTTGGTGGACCGACAGAACTCGCAATGCATTGCTCTCTTGTATGCCAAAACAAGATCTAGCTTCCCTTCGCTTAGCGTGTCATGACTTTAGTATACGAGCTGCACCTTTACTCTTCGAGGATACTACAGTCACATTTCGAGCGAGCATCTTCACAAAGCCAGCACGCATGGCAGCCTTAGATCGCGTGGGACACCATGTAAGGACTTTAACGTTCAGCATAGCACATGGCCCTGAGACATTTCTACCACCTCTTCTGGACCCAGAGACAGGTGAAGAGGAGACATTCATATACGAACCACATATCCCATCTCCAAGAGATTCCGCTTTGCGCACGAGCGCACCCACCTATGGAAGTTGGGAAATGACCGACATGCTTGTCAAGCAATATCCTCCTCTGTTCCACGCAGCAGCTAATGTGCCTTCTTTCATTCGTGCCTTCTCAGCAGTTCCAAACATGAAGCACTTGAAGATTTCGTGTCCTGGACAAGAGTCAGCCCAACGCTATCGGCGAAGTACAGTCGATTATGCCTTGATCTCCCTCCGCATTGCCGTTGAGCGAACCAACCTCAAGGCGCTTGACACACTTTCTCTAGTCTCGGTTCATCCTGGAGCAGTACTCTACCTGAACCCTTCCATGGGCTTCGCTGCCTTACCGAACTCTGCCAAAAGATGGAGGCAAGTTCGAAAACTTGCTATTCATATAGACAGCACACCTCCTACTCCCAATTCACCAGTAGATCATTTGAAGCTACTACATTCATACCTTCAACAATTCTCAACTTCCCTCAGGCAATTCAAATTCCGTTGGCATGGAACCAAAGGTCCGTGTCCGCTTTCACTTGGAAACGAATCCCGCCTACAAGAAAATAGTCCGAACTTGGCATGTCCCAAGAGATGTCACCTTGCACTGCGTCCTCTTCGGTTCACTCGATTACGGGACATGGAGGTCGAGAACATTGTTACCGATGCGCCCCAAATCTCGAGCTTCATCAATATTCATCGACGTAACTTGCGAGACTTCAACTTCGAAGACATCCATCTGCGAAGCGGCACTTGGGACGATGCGCTATCCCCACTTACCCGTATCAGTGGAAGCGATAAGTGGAAGGAGAACTCGGAAGAGGTCATGGATGTCCCACTTATGCTCAGTCCTGTTGGCTTGGAAGAAGGGCAACTGAAGAAGGCCATACATGAGAATTTTAGGACTCGAAGCTCGCGGCCTCCTTATGCTGGATGGCAGAAAGCTGGAGCAAGGAGCCGGGAGCTGTTCTGGGGTACTCCGGAACACATGAAGAAATTCTTGAGAAGTTCCGTCTTTAGCTGGTTATAGGGGTCTGAGGTGTCCGGCGTTGGGTCTATATCGTTCTTAGTGATATCAAATTCATATACTATCTTCAGGGCAGGTGATTGACCTGTTGCATGGTCTTGAATCATGATGTTATCGAGTTCCCTAGAGAAAGTTTAGCCGACGCCTCGGCAATTCGGTACGAAGATGATATGCGTCAATCACATGCTTTGCAGTGGTAATAAACACGCGAACTTCTGCACCTTCTGTGCGACAGTGCGACCACTTCTTGCGTATCATTAAAATTGTCTTCCTCTTTATCGAAGCTTATCATCTCCTTGAAACTACAAGTACAACTCCGCAAGCGTAGGTCTTTCTCCTGTCCGTCCCAGAGACTGTCCAGTGAGGCTCCACGCCGCATTTACAATGTCTCTCAAGAATGGTAGACCGCCTCCCCAATTTGCATGTTAGGCGTACTCTCTAATAGTCTAAAGACGCGTTCCCCTCTTCTCCAGCATTTGACGCCATCAACAGCTCCCTCAACTCCGACGATGCGGAAAGGAAGGGTGCTGTGAAGAAGGGCAACGCCGTATTCGCATTCATCTTGAAGAACAAAGAGGGGCAAACAGACAGCTGGTACATTGATCTGAAGGATAAGGGCGTGGTGGCCAAGGGCGATGCTCCAGAGGGGAAGAAAGCAGATGGTCAGTCATTCCAAGAGCCCAACTGCTCTGGCTGTGGGAAGAGAAAGGACATTTTCACTTAGGCTTCGCTGCGGAATACGAAGAGCTATTGAGGAAACTGGCTAATGACGGGTCTATAGTCACCTTATCACTATCGGACGAGGACTTCGGCAAGCTTGTCAGTGGGAAGACACAGGCACAACGGCTGTTCATGTCAGGGAAGCTGAAGATAAAAGGAGATGTCATGGAGGCAACAAAGATGGAGCCTATCCTAAAAAAGGCACAGACGAAAGCGAAGTTATAGATTGGGTAGTTGTAATAGTAACACTTTTTTGCTTCTTGCTTGAACATGTGTGCCTCGTGAGCTTGCTTTTTGGACTGCCGGGTGTCGCTCTCAGTAAAGAATGCGACCTTTATGATGGAATTTAGAGGGGTGGTATACTTTTTGGGAGAATAAAATGTAATTGAAAGTCATCATAATCAGCATATCGATCACGAAACAAGAGAGAGAGAACAAAACAATGTGGCAGTCTGGCAGATGTGAATTTTGAGGCTTGAAGTTGGCATTTAGTTCGAGCTACATGGCTTACTATCTATCTATACGTGATAGTAGGTAGGTGAAAGGGTCCAATTGCAGCATAACCGCGATATTCGTGAAGAAAATGTGGGTTTCTGGCTGACTGATCCTCGGATGATGTGTTGCTTAAATTATCCCTGAAAGCTCGCTTGAACGCTGATCCATGACCCAGATTTACCTTGACCGTTGACAGATGCCAGCAGTTTGATTCAAGCTTCACGGAACGAGAGTCCCGTTGAGTCTTCCTGATTATTTCTCTTGATTGCGCAAAACGGCGGGGTGGAAGTGTCGAGAAGCCTAGAGTGAGCGCTGATGAATTCGCGTAACTGAGGTTTTGTTATGTACAACACCGCAAGCGGAGTCGCGACTCTTCAATTCTCGTTTGAGTAAAGCTAACATTTCTAAGCACACAGGAACACCTTTCTTACCTTGCACTTAGGTCGAAGCAATCTCTCTGTATTCCTTAGCGTAGAGCTTCTACGTCTTCAAAGGTTGGCGTGATGGCGAAGCGCAGCGCAGATACACAACTCACCAAGGATGGGCTGGTTCTGGATGATTCAGATGGAGGTGGGCAGATGGGAGGACATACTCAGAAGGCTACGGTAGCCCAGCTGGCAAACAGGAGGTGAGTGAAGTGTGATGGGGTGTTGTTTTGTTTATTATTTTGGCGGGCATCAACATTCGGGCTTCAACCTCGTCCCCATCTCGTCCACGAGCATATGCTTGCATTCCCCCTCCTATACACTATTCAACAGTGCATCACATTGAGCGCATCCCTCATGATGTTGGAATCTAACTACAGCGAGACGTGGTTTCGGGCTGTTGATAACAATATGCGCAGGATCCTTCGAGGTCGTGGTAGCGGACGCCGTCCAGGAACTCCAGCACGCCCATCCGCATCACCCTCGCGAGGCTTGCAGCAATCAACACAATCGTCCCTCGCCAATACCAATCCCAACACCACCAATAACGCACAGCAACAACCAGGTGGATTCAGCTTCGGCCAACAAGCAGGTGGGACAACACAGGGCTCTAATCAAACAAACATATCCGGCATTCTACAGAGCTCACAACTGCCTGGAAGTGTTGGTAGTACGGCTCTCCCCTCGTTCAATCCATCAGCTACAGGTTTCAACTTCTCTGTTGGACAAGGCACGGCGGTGAACAACCCATTTGCCAATAATAACATGCGGAATTCCCCAGGTCAGTCTGGTGGGTATCAAGGTAGCATGTTTAACATACCTCCACCAACTTCAAATGAGACTCCCAGAGAGGTCCCCAAAGATGCTTCCAAAGATCCTTGGAATGAGACTCAAGAATTCGATACTAGAGTTCGTGCCAAGTCAGTCATAGAAACCCTTGATCGCCTTACAAACCCTGAAAAGGAAGCCTACCGCCAGGAGAGTATAAAACCACCACAGTTCGCCTCTCATGCACCTTTTAAATGGCCCGAAGGCGAGCAAGTTGTCAAGGATGATCCTCATATCAGCTGGAATTGGACAACGCAATCACTAGAATCCACGCAGCAACTGCCAACGGCGAACCCTACGACAAATTTATTTGGGCAATCCACCATTCAGCAACAACAATCGCCTAACAACTTATTTGGACAGAATGCAACTTCGACCCAGGCACAGCCTACATCGATTCTTTTCGGACAGCAGAATCCTCACCAGGGACAGACTACTAGCAAATTGTTCGGAAACACGGCCACACCTGTGAATCCACCACAGTCTGCTCAGCACACTTCAGACATTTTCGGAAATCTAAATTCACAACACACTCAGCAACCTACTAGCAACCTCTTCAGACAAAATGCGACGCAGCAACAGCAGCAACAGACCAGCAATATGTTTGGGCAGTCCGCGACACAGCCCCAGCAACCGACTTACAGTATGTTCGGGCAAAATGCGACGCAGCATCAGCAAGCGACGTATTTTCAACAATCAACCAGCAGTGCGTTTGGACAGAACGCCACGCAGTTTGAGCAACTGACCGGCAATATATTCGGACCAAACTCAACACAGCCTCAACAATCAAATGCTTTCGTCACGCAGACTGAAGACAGCATGTCGACGTCTCCAGATAACCCGTCACACAAATCTCCCGATCCACAACCAGGTCCATTTGCTTTCCTCAACTCTTCGCCTGCGCCAGGCCAGAATGATAATGCGTCTATTCGAGGTCAAGGAGGTAGTCTGTTTGACAGGATAACCAAGCCTCCAGGCACATCCACCAACATTACGGGAGAAGGACAGAACTCGAGTCTGATGCCTACTCCCAATAAATTCGAAATCACTCAAGGTCAAGGAGGCGGTCTTTTTGAAAGGCTATCGAAGACCTCGAGCACATTAAGCCACTCCTCAGGGGACGGACAAGGCTTAACCCAGAACAATACGAATCCTATTTCTGCCTCAGATCCTTTCGAAATGCTAAAGGCTAAGCCTGTCTACTCTGGGTCTTCCACCTCTCCAATCAAGTCACCGCCACGTCCACGCCCTGGTCCTACATTGTTTGCAGGGAGCAATCCACAAATCGCACCACCAATAATCAGTATGCCTGCTTCACAAGACGGAAAGCCTGCTACTAGCAATTTTTTTGGTGGTATTAAACTACCTCCAGCCTCCCAGCCAGTGTCTACCTTCTCCCCATTACCTAGCAAAGCATTGACTTCCGCAAACGCTCAGAACCGAGAAAGCAACGGTTCTAGCGTTAACGAAAGAGGTACCTCATCGTCAACGACCGCGGTAACTGAATCCTCGGGCGATAAAGATCTATCTCTTTTTACTGGCGACCGGACTATCGGTATGCCCCCGCCTGCACCTGCAGATTTCACTGCGGATCAAAAGCGGGAGCTGGTCACTGGTTATCGCCTTAAGGCTCTTGACATGGGGCTACAAAAGCGTATCATGAAGAGTACAACATTCCACACAGAGTCAGAAACAGTTTTTCGCTTCTATGAAGAGAGAAAGCAGGCTATTATAGATGCTGGAGGCTTACCCTTGAAGCAAATTGCTGGAAACAAGAGGATCTCTCCGAACGAAACGAAGCTTGAAGGGGCGCCAGGCAAGAGAGCCAAGTTGGAGGCACCGCTTTCACAGACTTTAAAGCCACAGGCGCGAGTCGCGAATGACTCTCCTTTCAACCGGGATGCACTCTCTGACACAGGGAACAGACAGGCTTTGGGTTCAAAGAGGAAAGCAGACGATGATTCGGAAAAGAACACAGAGCAAGGAGCTATGGATAGCGCGAAGCGAGCCCGTGGCGATGAACAGATTTCATATCCATCACTGCCCATTTCTTCGTTGAATTCTCAGACTTCGAGTATCTTCAAAAACATTCTTGGCAGTAAAGAAACGCTTGCTACAGACGGCTCTAAATCTACAGTCAACGTTTCCGACAACGCCAATGCATCTGATCCCAAAGCTCCTTCAGTAACAGTGGGCAAATCATTACAGTTCAAACCGTCATCGACAAGCAACAACTCAAGTCTTTTTGCGACCTCGAGTTTTCCATCAAAGGCTGCTGCCACAGCCTCTATGCTACCTGCTTCGAAACCGGCTACTGAGTCTCCTCCTAAGCAAGCCTTCCCTTCGATGGCACAGCCTTCGTCTTCGACAAATGCAAATCCATTTTCCACCAAGTCTGGCTCTACTGAACCTTCTTCGACGGCACCTTTCGCTTCCATGACACCATCTTCACCTTCTACAGTTACGAATCCGTTCTCGATCAAATCCAACACTACAAAGGATAATCCGTCGGCAGTGGTCAAGCCGCCAACATTCGGAACAGGCGCTCCTTCGAATTTCCTATCTCAGTTTGGCAAGACTGCAGAGGAGACTGCTAAGAAGGAAAAGGAGAAACGCAAAGCAGAAGACTTTGATTCAGATGAAGATGACGAAGCTGAATGGGAGCGTAAAGACGCCGAGGAGCAGCGGGCTAAGAAACAGAAGCTAGAGGAAGCCCTCAAGCCTAAAAAGGCAAATTTTATACCCGGCAAGGGGTTTGTTTTCAGTGATGACGATACAGAGAAGCAGAAAGAGAAGAGCACTCAGCCTGAAGGAGTTGTTCCACCGTTTTTCACAACTCAAACACCCACGAACTCTAGTGCATCGATTTTCTCCCAACAGTCGTCAACGCAGGGCATCGTTAATAGCCATAACATATTTAGTCATCTTTCCGACGTGGACTCCGGTGCAGAAGGCAGCAAGACTGGTGATGCGGATGATGAGGATGATGGCTCAGAAGGTGGGAGCGATCACGACGAAGACCAATATGGCCGTGCCGGTGTGAAAGGGCGCGAACAAAGTTCAGCTCAGCAAAATAGACCAAAAAGGAGTGAAGAGGCTACACCTTTTTCCAACGGCAATCCATTCGGTGCTGCTAACGGTCATCCGTCCCAATCACCGAAGGTTCCGACTAGCGAAGCTCAGTCTTCTGGGCGAAGCTTGTTTGCTCGAATCTCGAGAGACGAGAGTGGCGATGCGATCAGAGAGGTCCCGCCAGCCGATGGAGATACATCGGAAAACTCATCGAAGCCCTCGTTGTTTCCGACCACAAGTAGTCTCTTTAATCAGGCACCTTCGCCAGTTTCCGGATCCAATATTTTCGGCCCATCTTCCTCGTCCAAATCGCCTTTCAACATCCTTGGCTCTTCAAGTCCGTCTAAGCCTACTTCTAACATCTTTGGCCAACCATCGTCATCCACTCCTGCCACTCTAGCTACCGATCCAGGTAACTCTCCGCAAGGTGACCACACATGGAAACCGGACACTCCAATCAAATTCGGCAGTGCAAGCGATACACCTGGCGTCAAAGTTATTTCACCAACGCCGTCGAAGCCATCCTTCGGAGGCCTGTTTGGATCACCGCCAGCGAATGCAGCAAATGAAACTCCGGCTAAGCCCACCTCCAACATATTCAGCTCTACTCCCGCAAAGTCACCCAGTGTTGGGTTCGGATTCGCTTTTGGTGGTCCACCCAAGACTGCTACGAGCACTTTGGCGCCTCCTTTGGGAGCAGCATCTGCCACAACATCGCGCGCGACGTCTCCTGGTGCCACAACTGCAGGCGAGAGTGCTAATGACTCTACTGCTGACGGAGAGGATGACGCGGTGGGGCGCGATGAGCAGATCGATCTCACCTCTGGAGGGCCAGGTGAAGAGGACGAAGACATTCTTTTCGAAGTCAAGGCTAAGGCGTTGTCATTTGATTCTGACAAGAAGACGTGGGCCAGTAAGGGTATTGGCTTATTCCGTGTGTTGAAGCATCGTGAAAGCGGCAAGGCAAGGATGCTATTGAGGCAAGAAACAATCGGCAGGATCGTCCTCAACGCAGCTCTACTCAGTGCTATGAAATACGAGTATACCAACAACAAGTCTGTGAAGATGGCGGTTGCCTCCGACAACGGAAAGCTTGCTACCTGGATGATTCGAGTCGGAAAGGATGATGACGCGCAGAAATTGGCGAGCGTGCTCGAGGAAAATAAATCCAACTAGAGAATTTTGAAGATACTACGGGTACAATGGTTCAACAGCAGGATCGTTGGCGGACATAACTCTCGATCTCGTATTTGGTTCTCGGCTCTACTATTAGGGGTTCACAAAGAAGGTTTTTAATGTCGCAAATCCTTCATTTTTGAGACTAGTCTCGATGTTACCCTCGAGACTGCTCCTCGGAGGCGTTGTACAAAAAGCATTCAGCATATCGGGCTCTTCCATCTTGATCGCATACGGCGGTTTAGCGAAACATGCACAGAGCATAAGGGTTTTCAGGAGTTTCGGCGTTTTACCCCCTCAGCATTGCATACATTCGATTCTTCAATTTCGTCAACCCACCACAGGCCCGCGCGCCCTCCTAATCGTTTCATGGCCCCCATCCGGAACTGGACAGTCATCCAGACTCGATCTGCCGGATCCTGATATGAGACACTCAATATAGGCGGATAAGACCACTGTGGTGGATTGAGCATTTTTCGACTTTGTTACCAAACACTTTTGCACTCTGGGTTTGGATCGTTATCTTCGGATTTCTCGCAGCCTCCAGAGGGTTTGGGTGGGAGATGCATGGATGGTTGGGATTTGCTGACTTGCGACGCTCAAGGGGGATTGTGGCTGACTTGGCTTCTGCCTGCCCCCTTGATGCGGAGGAAGTTGCGGTCTTTTAGTGATTTATTTACCTTTTTTATATGGGGATTGTGATTTGCTGTTTGCTAGGGGATCGGGGGATCGTTGCATTGTGTACTTTAGCAAATTCAAGGGCTTTTCAATTTTATAACGGTGTCTTGCAATGTGACATATGTAGTGAGGCTACAGTACATCATCGTACTGGGGAGGCTGGTGACTGATCCACCTCCGTTACAAGCCAGGGTCTGGCTATCGATTACTCGAAGCTGCCTCGCTTGTTGATTGCCCTTTACGATTCGACGCAGCCACAGCTACTACCATCGTGTTCACCTCTTGAGCCCATTCCTCAAGCGAAACGATAGGACGACCAGGGCTGGTCTAACGGATCATGGAGAAAAAAGAGCTTCAACTAAATATCATGATAAACACACCCACAAGCCCGTCAAATCTACTCCTCAAACTTAACATCCCCCTTACTGACATCCGGATAAACATCAAACCTCCTCTGCCCCTCCAGCGGAATCCCCTTCCTCGTCTCCCCAATTACTTCTCCCTTCAACTCCGCATACACAATTTCCTCCCCCTCCCCCGCCTCCGTCAGCACCTGCGCGTTCGGGTCAACAACCATACTGTGCCCCCACGCATTATAACTCGCCTCCATATCCCTCGCCGGGCTGCACAATCCCACGTAGACTTGATTGTCCATGGCGCGCGCGCGCGCCTGCAGGGACCAGTGCAGGGTGCCGGTGGTTAGGTTGAAGGCGCCGGGGTAGAGGAGGAGGAAGGCGCCGCGGCGGGCGGCGATGGTGGCGAGTTCTGGGAAGCGGATGTCGTAGCAGATAGCGAGGGAGATGAGGCCGTAGGGGGGAAGGGCGACGAGGGTGAGGTGGTTTCCTGGGGAGAGGACGTCAGATTCGCGGAAGGTGATTTTGTTGGGGATGTCGATGTCGAAGAGGTGGACTTTTCTGTGGGTGGCCATCAATTCGCCTTTGGGTCCGAATAGTAGGGATGTGTTGTGGTATTTTTTCGTCTTGGGGACGTATTCGGGAATGCTGCCCCCGAGTAGATAGGTGCTTGTTTCGGCGGCCATGGCGGAAAGGGCGTGATATGTGGGAGATTGCTCCTTGGTGGGGGGAGACGGAAGAAGGGTTTCAGCGTAGGAGGGAAAGAACTGGGTTCCGTAGGGGGAGTTGAAGCATTCGGGGAGGACGATGAGGTTTGCGCCATGTTGGGAAGCTTCGAGGACTTTGGAGCGGGCGCGGGTGAGGTTGGCGGATTTGTCGGCGCCTGTTGTGGGAGGGTGTTAGCTGGGATAGCGTGAGGTGTAGGCGGGGGAGGACCTGTAGCCAGTTGAACGAGGGCGAGTTTCAATGGCTTCTTTAGCAGATTGGCCATTGTCAAAGATGGATATCTGAGCAATTGATTTTGAATCTGCCATTCAGAATCTGGTGGGGGCGGACTCCACCCCCGCCTGCGTCATCCCGCCGGGCCTTTTTCCCGGCACTCTCAATCAAGCTTAAGCCCTTCCAAACCCATTCGCCTTTTATATTCTTCTCGTCCTTCACGCCTACAAGAATAGACATTGCCATCGTGTGAGCTTCGACTCACTATGCGTGGGGTCTAAGCTATGGAGAGCAGTCTTGGAAAAGGGAGATTACCCACTTTAGATCGAAAACAGCGCTATCCAACAATGACTCCCTCGGAGAATGGTTTTCTTCGAGCTTCCGCTCCTATTTGTTCGAGCCTTTTGCAGTCCTGGCTCCTTTTTTCGTCATGCTCAGGAAGACAATCCGGAAATCTTCGTGGTCGCTGATCACGCTTGCCCATTGCGTGACATGCGTAGAATCTTTGGTCCCTCGTGCCTTCCTAAGAAGCATTTGTTGCTCTGTGAACTCAGCAATGACGCTACCGCCATTCTCCTGTGACTACTTTCTATTTCTTTTATTTCATACTCTCCTTTTACAACTACAATTCCTACAAGCATTATTTCCACATTGTTACCGCTGACCTCATGACCTCCATTCTTTACTTGCCGTACTTCAGCCTATAAGAGAGTGTGCTCGCGGGCACGAAGCACCTCTGCAATCGTGGCAGAGGACTCAATCTGTCTTTCAAGAGTCAACGATGACCTCCTGAGCCGTATTCGTTCTTTGCACGTCTCTTGCAGCAGACACATACCTCCAAAAACACTGCACCCGTCATTAGACCTGACTTTCTCTCCTCAGGACCCAGAGCCAACATACTCTAGGCTCGCCCAAGGTTAGTACTAAACGCTACAAGCTCCGAGCCGCTGAGGCCATCGCCAAACTGGCTTACTTAGGGATACGGGAGCCAAATATGGTTGTCAGAAGCTTCGATGGGCCTGCTGGTCAAATGGAGGACTCTAATAACGCTGGACCGCGTCGACACCCCAGTCAGCCGGAGATAGATATTGATAGCAGATCCGGGTCGGCACAAAGAGAAATACCGATCACGTCAGGCTTGAACCTGCTTACAGTTGGAGGTGCGATTGGTCGGGATTTTCGCAGCACATTCACACCTCCCACGGTGTCCAAATCTGATTCTCCAAGCCGAGCGAGTTCGTCGTCGTCAAAACCACCACCTAGCTCCCATATACCTCGATACAATCTTAAGACGATCCCCCCAAAGAGGCCGAATCGCGTGAGTAAGAATCTGAGGCCCAGCCCACAGCATGTCCCAGGAAGTTATTGTTCGGAAGTGGGACCAACTCCTGCTGGCAGCATCGGTCTACGTACCCCAGCACTCGATAAACGACCAGCCTCCGAGGACCATCATTCTATGGGAGAGTCTTCCTACTTCGGGCATGGTTATGAGACGCCTTCGAGCGCAGTAGAGTCCTTGAAGCATGCAGCAGCTCATAGTACTTCTCATATTGCCAGTCCGCCGCAAGAAACACTTGTATCAGAGCCGTCTGCTGAGCAGAAGCGCGAGCTTCAGTCAGTAGAGCCTGTTCCAACAACTGGTATGGATCACGAGCATTCACATGGCGTCAGCTCAGAAGCGTCATTCCCTGTACAAGAAGTGGCAAGACCAGCGCAAAGATACTCCCCTGCTAAATCTACCACCGAAAACGCTCGGGATAATGCAGTCCTCCATTCCTCGAAAAGCACCTCATCGTTCAACGGGCCTCACATTTCCGAAATAGTCTCTCAGCTTCCTCCAATCGTACAAGTCACCACCAATAAACTTAGTGGCAAACAGTTGACTGCAAAGCCTTCAATACAATCTGCGTTTTCGATGGATGATGGGTCCTACTCTGAACATAGTAATCAGATATCATCGGCGAACATAGATAGCGGTGCAGTGGGTAAGCACTTGAGTTTGCTTCCTAAGGCTACTGAAAGTATCCAACCATTGGAAGACAAGCACCCAGAAGCAAACTTTGGTCAAAGCGAAATCCAACAACATCGGAGTATCGAGTTCTTATCTAATGTGAGTCAAAAGCTTTCATCCGTTGGTAGATCCATATCTACTTTTTCGGAGAGAAGCCTTCGGTCGGAACCCAAAACACCCTCCATGCATTCTTCAACAAAGCAAGAGAAGATTGATCTAGTGAACGGAGGGCCAAGAAAGCATTGGGTGCGGCAGATACTCGCGAAAGGATCAGGATCTACCACACTCGTAAGACCCTCAAATCTCACTGCCAGGCCTGGCCACCATCAGAGCCATGGCTTAGAAGCTGCGGAACAACAACGAACGGCATCAATTGCCACAGGCCGATTGCCTACTGCCGGCACTGACGAAGCTTCAGACGCATTGCAACAGCAAAAGAATACCGAGTCCTTTACAAGAGTAATCGTTGATCTGGAATCCCTGTTAAGGGAAGCTTTGGCAATTGCTCACCAGGCCGCTGGCAAGGATCATAGTGATGACGGTCACCCATTGGACCAAGACTCAGACAACAGCTCAAGGAACACACTAGAAGTTGATGATGGCTCGTCGACAACTTCTGGAGGCCAAGATGAGGAAGACAACAGCACCACGCTCCCTCAAAGACTCCCTCTGAGAGTTTCGACTTCCTATAAGAGAAAGCCTGAAGAGGAAAGACCAGGTGTGAAGAATGGTCTTCTAGAGAACTCACGTCCACAAGTGCTAGAAACAACGTACGAGATACGAGGGCAGTCTTTGCATGATGGATCTGGGCCAAGTAAGAGTATGCTTTACGACGTGCTGCCACCAAAAATCCCGCCGAATCCTTCGAACATTTGCTCATCGTATGATTGGGCTTACCAACCTGCCAAGCGCGATAATAAGAGTGAGACTATTCATCTTCCCCAAAGGCCGATAGTTTCACAAAACCCAACGCAAGAGCAGCGAGTATCCCTAGTTCGAGCGCGTAAAGATTCACCAAGCATTGCCTCTGGGGAAACGGTCCGCCATCGTGTCAGCCCTCGCCAAGCGCCTGCAATACAACCTCGCACGAGTTCTCTTGGATTACGCTCACAAGCAGAACGGAAAGAGGAGCCTCACCCGCAGAGAATCCAGGAGATCAGGGCGTCCGATGAGGATTCCGATGATGACCCCTACATCACGATTTTTGATGCCCCTGGACTTCGACACCATGGAGCTCCTCAAGTTTGGGTAAGCGATGAGCCACGAACGAGATCTAGCCATGGTCTTGGCCAAATGACGACTGGCCATGACACAATAATGCCACTGCCAGATAGGAACGATCAGCCAGAAGATACTCGCCATCAGGACCAACCCTCCGCTGGGGACAACGGTAGCTTAACGAATCGGCATCACTTCAGCATTCGGGAACCACGAGGGTTCAGTCTCGGTCGGTCTCACCGCCGTGCACCCATTGCTCGTGACTGGAGCACATCAAGAAAGCGTTACGTTGCTACTGTGGCTTGCATAAGCACTGCGCTGATGGGTTTCATCATTGGCATTTATGCCGGCGAAGTGCCGGCAATCCAGTACGCCATTGTTGATGAACATCACTATACCATCCTTGGCAATGTTCTATTTTTCATTGGCTTAGCGATTAGTACTGCTTTGTTTTGGCCTCTCCCTCTGCTGCACGGCCGAAAGCCTTACACACTAGCAGCACTTGCTATTCTCCTCCCTCTGCAATTCCCCCAGGCTTTAGCAGTTGGCACACAAAGATCGCCCTATGTAGCATCGTACCGTGTGGGTCTTCTATTTCCGAGAGCTATCTCCGGACTTATCATGGGTTTTGCCAACATTAACTCCAAGGCGACTCTGCTCGATCTTTTCGGTGCATCACTTCAAAGTGTCCACCCGCACCAGGAGATCGTTAACATTAACGACGTCCGTCGCCATGGCGGAGGTATGGGCGTTTGGCTTGGAATATGGGCTTGGTGCTATATTGGTTCCCTTGGAGTGGGCTTTCTGGTAGGAGCCGTCATTATTCATGGCTTGAGTGTCGCCTGGGGCTTCTGGATTACCATCGTCCTGATAGCTGCCGTACTGGTGCTCAATGTGTTGGTGCCAGAAGTTCGTAGATCTACCTATCGTCGATCGATGGCCGAGGTTCGGACTGGCACTGATGTCTCAAGAAGAGTGGCCCGGGGAGAAGTCAAGATGCATCTTCAGTCCACTGGACCCATCTGGTGGTGGGAAGAAGTTTGGGCTGGCCATGTTCTTTGCATACGCATGCTCAAACAGCCAGGTTTTGTGGTGCTTTCGCTTTACTTGGGTTGGATCTACGGCCAAGTAGTGATGGTGATAGTGGTATGTTATGTCACTATGTAGGCGTGACGTCGGCTGACACTCTCGTAGCTACTAGGGGCTTTGCTGTCCAAGTACTACCACTTTCATCCACAGTATGTAGGGCTCTGCGTGGCAGCGATCCCCACCGGCGCTCTGCTGGCGATTCCGTTCCAGAAGGCATCCCTTTTCAGCCGCTCGAGGAAGAAGGCTCCACGGACAGACAGCATGACGTTCGAGAAGCAAGTGTCTTGGACCTCTCACCTCGTAAGAAGAGCGATCTTCATGATTGTGTTGCCCTTCGCAGGCTTAGCCTATACCTTAGCCTCTGGTGGCCCACAAATCCACTTCATGGTCCCCACTGTGTTCGCTGGCCTCATTGGTTTCCTTTCGAATCTCGCCATTGCTGAGTGCAACGGGATCATCATGGAGACGTATGATACTTCGGACCTCCAGGCTGGTATGACTGGCCGACCCCGAAATGTTCTGCCTGAGGAGGTTAGAAAGAAGAGGACAAACTTCTCCTGTTTCCCTCGAGTGACAGCGGCCTTCGCAATTTCCCAAACCTTTGCGTTTCTGATCGCAGCTGCCGCCACCGGGACCGGTGGAGCGATCGAGAGGCGTTTAGGTGATCAAACGGCTACTGCAGTTGTTGCAGGCATTCTGCTGGTACTCACGCTGCTGCTCATCGCAGTGCTGACACGCTGGAAAGTGGTGCAGATTATCCCTACCCACCGATACGGCACGGCTATCCTATCTGGTCCGGAGGATGAGTGGAAGCCGGTCATCATTGGGAACCCTAGCGGTACTACACGAAGGATTAGTATATTGGAGCTGGGCGAGCTCAGCCGGTGGAGCGAAATTCGGCGAAGGAACAAGCTGCTAAATCAAGGGCAGACTTAGGCAGCGAACGTTGTCTGTTTGCGATTGTCATGACCTCTACCTAACCTATCCATCCTAGCTGGTCTATGAGAACATGGTGTCTTTCCATCACGTTTATGATTCTATAGAGTCTCCATTGTTATCTTCAACCCACGTTCACCAGAACATGAATTGAATCGACATCGCTCCACATGCAACCGCGATCATCATGATACAGCTTGCCTAACCATGTTTAATAGATGATTTCACCCCAACGTTGTTTCTTTCCGACTCTCAAGCAGGCTTTATCTCTTTTCCCGTTTTGTCCTTTTACAGTTTCAGAAAGCCGTAGCCATCATTCCGTATAGTAATTGATGTTTGTCACGTTATCTCGACCCCGCGATCGCTTTCGCCGGGTCGTGTGTCAGCAGCCTATCGGGCCCTTTGCCGATGACCAGGCGGTTGGGTTCCGGACTGCAGCCACGGAACGGGTGAGGCAGGAACCCTTTGCAGTTTCGGGATTCTGATGGCTGGGAAGCGATGGTGTTGGTGTTGGTGTCGGTTGGTAGTGTTGGTTGTGCTGTCATTGTTCTTGTTTGATTCCGTATATGGTATTGATTGCTGCTGAGGAACTAGGCTTGATGGGGGAAGAAGGCTCGTGAATTTTCAATAGTTCTACAGTAAGTCTACGAGTAGTCTCTCTACGCGGGGATGTTTTACTACACTTGAGATTTAGTTGAGAAGTCTACCACTGGCGCATTTTTGTGTTATATCATAGCGGAAGATCGGGGATTGGATCTTTTGCTGGTTGGTGTCTGGCATCTGCGTCAGATCTTGGGTAGTGGGTACTGTAGAATAAGGTATCTTGTACATAGAATATGTTGTAGTGGACCCGCACGGTAGAATACCTTAGGGAGCGGCCGTGCGCGCGCCGGGACGAAGAGCAACAAACTTGGGGGGGAGGGGGGGGAGTCGTTGGGTAATTAATTATATTAGGTTCGATTCCTAGCAGCGCTGGTACAATGGTGTTGTGGTTATCTTTCTTTTCTGGGGGGGGCCCCACGGAAAAAAGACTGGTAGCAAGCTACCTACCTTAGCAGTCTAGCACACGAAAGCACACCTTGGGAATTGCTAACGAGGTCCAAGTGGTTACGGTAATCTGCGAACACGTCTGGGATCTTTTTGTTGATTGTGTGCTGCATCAATTAAAAGTGTTTTAATTATTCTAAGCCGTTTTTAGTATTCCGTAACTTGACTCAAAACGTCATCATTCTCGGGGGGGGCTCGAGTCTTTTTTTTTCATTTTCATTGAGCGCCTCGCATGCGTCTGTCTGGTCTGGTCTGGCTGGCTGACCCGAGTCATGTACGGTGTACGGGAGTACTGTAGCTCGGACGCAAGCAGGGACTTTTTTCTTCAGCTACTCTAGGTATGTAAATGCTTCCCGTCTGGCAGGGAGGCTTTACTGCGCAGGAAGTCTACTTATTGCTGGAACAGGTATTTTGGGGATGAGCTACTGTATGTGGAGGAATTCATGGAGGGGAGGGGTAGGGAACGAATAAAACCGTTTTTTCTACAATAAACGTGTATAATACCTCTTAGCGGCTTTTTTGCTTCGCTTTTTTGGCTTTTTATTATCTAAGCATACAAGGGTCATTGATTGAAGGATTACCCTGCTGGCGCCACCTCGCTGTCGTCCGTTCTACTAGCTAACCTGCTTGCAGACTCCTACCTCTCTACCTTCAGCAATGCCTCCGCAACGTGGCGGTAGGCCTTTGAACCAGCTCGTCGTCGATAACTTCCAGCAGATAACCAGTCGATGAGGAGGAGCTATGTGAAATGGAGGATAGACTGTTGCAGGAGGAAATTGCTATGACCAGACTAAATCCTTCGAGCGAGGATATCCTCAACGAGTATTTGGATAGCGTCATCGACGGCCAGGTGCTTTTGGAGCTTCCTTTACATGGTGAAGGGGTCAACCTGCAGGCCAATTAACCCCCTATTAATTTGCTACTATAAATATATACCACCCCTGTGTTTAAAACCTCCTTCAAAAAACATGTATAAAACACGCTTTGAGCTAGCCTAAAGAAGGTAGTCAAAAAACGTTTTAAACATGTTCGCACCCTAGGAGGGGGGGGAGGCCGGATATGCAAGGCGATCCCGGGCGTCTGGGAGGGGTTTTGGTGGCTTATGTGCGATGATCATCTGCTGGGAAGGATGGGGCAACCGCCAATCGAGATATGGCGGTGGGGTCACTGGGGTGGGGATGCCCCGTCACTCTCGCTCTATATTTCCTGACAACCCTCGTTCATGGCTGAGCAGTGAGCGCTCCCTTACGACGTTACATACATACCAACAAAGATAGAGATACCTTTAACATATGTATGGTTAACCTGAAAGTATTGCGCTCAGTGCGTTGCTTCATTGAGGGCCTAGAATCTGGCTGCTGATTCCAAAGTTCTTTGCTTACTGACTGCTAGAGTACATACTGTCCATACTCCATTACATATTGCGTTGGTGTGTTTCTAAGCGCTGACGGCTTTACGCCCCTGTTGTGATGACCCTTCATTGCTCTCAACATGTTTAAAGACTTCTCTTTTCCCTCTTCCGCCAAAGGGCGAAGCTTCCATAGTTCATCGGGCATGGAAAGCAGCGTTTCCCCCACTTCTTCCCGTGGCACTTCACCGGGCTTTGAAGATATCCACGCAAGACGCCCCTCGGCGTCGTTCTCCATCGATGAGCTGTCTCAGCGTTTCGGTCACCACAACCTCGACCCTCGAAGACCACACTTCTGCCCCGATGCCGTTCCATCACAACCACGCAATGTCCATCCATCTACGCACGCGCAGCGCAACCAGAATTCAACCCATGATACGTCCCACTTGTGGCAGCAAAGACAAGCCTTAGCTCGGCGGCAATCTACCACAAACTACTCCTTACAACAAGCTACAATCCACGAGGGGAGGCTCTCCAACGACAGACCATCTCACGACACATCTCATCCATCTTCGCCAATGGTTGGCAATTTCTCCCAATCGCAATGGCGGGACGGCATTCCACACGCCTCATCGCCCTTCGCGACCTTACCCTTATCTCCACCATATTCGGAAGATAGTGAGTCAGATCCGGCCCAAGTTCTTAGGACGCAGCATACCTACAAGATTGTCAAGGAATTACGACAGATGGCGTCCAGAGATGCAATGCCGAAACAAAGGGTTGTTTTGAAGAAGATCAGGCGGCGGAAGAGCTCGTTAAGGAGGGCGGCGGCGGCGGAAAGGCCTTGAACTGTGCTTCAAGAGTATGCATATGGGACAGAAGATGTGGGCGTGGTTCTAGAATATAGGCGTTCTGCACACAGGTGCCTGATGGTATTGACCATCGTGTCGCTTCCCGGACGGAGGAAGGTTTCGAAAAATGTTGTGCGAAGAATTTCCGGAGTAGGTTTGGACTTGGGCTTTGGTAATGGAGTCGTTGAACCCAAGGATCTCGTCTATGGGAGTGCACGTTGGGAAAATCAAGTTTGGTTTGTGGGGAAATGGCCTGATGTTGAGGATGGTAAACGACTACTTTCGGTACCATTTATATACCCAAACGATATTAGATAGCAATAAGTGACGAATCCTTGAGAAATCTGTCTCGTTCATTCGGTTGCGTTGATTGTAAGCGAGGACGCTAGTCTGTTCTTGTCAAGGTTGCATTGATGTCCCATGGTTGAGCCTCTCAAGGTTCACTTCGTGAAATGAGTCTATTCTCAGTTTGAACCGACGTGATTGAAAAAGCAATGGCAGCCGCTCGAGTTCCGTCTGCTATCAAGGCAATTCCGGCTTCAGCTAGGCTTGGCGTCAGCGGTGCGGTGCACATCAAAATCCACCCGCGGCCCCGTAACCTTGCAGAAAGTAGAGAAGTGTTGCGCGTGCTTCAACAGTATGGAGAGATCGTTGTATACAAGCATCTCAAGGTAGTCCCAGCGCATCACTCGACACAAGAAGCCCGCTAAAATTTGGCAGAAGCCTGGCTGACTTCCATGGCTTCAATAGTATGAGCCTCAAGCTCCAGCGCCCAATACTGCGCTTGCCATCTTTCAGTCTACGAGCTCTGCACAAAACCTTCTGGATGCTAGCCCGCTCAGGTTTGAGCTCCAGGAAGGGAAGACCGAATGGACGCCAGTAGCGTCAGGTTCAACTGCTCTGGATGTGGCGGAGAAGAAGCGGGACAAGGAACAATGGATTGCTTTTGAGGAAGAGCAACAGAGAAAGGCCCAGAAGGAAAATCTGGAGCAGGAAAACGAGGACAACATCGGCGATGATGTTTCCAGTGATAATAGTGTTGGGGCACAATTTCTTAAGCCTGTAGCGGAAACCCCTTCGTTTCCGTCCAAAGGTAGCACGACCAAGTGGGGAACCACATTTGCGTCCACGAAGTCGGCGCAACACACTTCCACATCTTCTCCATCGCCACCTCTCAAATCTTCGCCTCCACCAACATTCACTCCTAATCATCTACCCCCGCATTCCACAAACCCAGTCACCGAAGTTCCATCCCCCCATCCCATTCCATTGCTTGATCCTCCTACGGTTCCGCCGCCGAGGGAGCTCCAGCTCAATATCTCGAGGTCGTTCACAAACCACGAAGCTTACATCAAGCGCCAAGGCTACTATGGGGCCTTCGTACCAAACCGGAAAACCATCATGGCTGAGGATCTGGAGGACAGAGTACCGCTGGAGGGGATGGTAGACGTTTCCTTGAGCAAGGTGGAGGTACCGCTTAGGATCCGGATACAGAAGCAAGAGAAGCAGGCACAGAGACGTGTTTCGCTAAGGGAGTTGTGGGAGGAGGGCAGGAGAGATCGGGAGAGTGGTATGTCTTGAAGCTGGTATACGACTTGTATAAACATCAACGAGGTGAAAAAAGAGGACAAAATGCGGAGAGCTATTGAAGACTGAAGTGCTCCTTAGCGGCGAATGTGGGTTCTTTCGCCGGCTTGGTAGAACAGTTCTCAACACGCAGGAAGCTCGGGCACAATGACGGGAGTCCCTGGTTGAGGCTGGTGAATCATAGAAAGGGTCTCGGTTGGAGATATAGGAGGTGTCGAAGGAGGAGCTCGAATGAACTGCTAGAAAGTGGCAATTATCTGCGGGTCCAATCACAGAGACTTTGACCAGTCCAGTACCGATCACGTTGAAAAGCTGCGCCAGGATACTCCATTGGAGAGCGGTGCCTTGTAAACAGCTCTTTTCTTTGCGAAGATGCTTGGGATGCCATTTTGGCTTGTGCAACCCTGGCGCCACCCAGTGAGGCGTGCCGATTACGGTCGTTCTCTTGTCAAGCTTCGTTGAAGAACACCAGCTACACCGAAATCAAGCACGAGGCTTCCGGGGCGACCGGTTTTTGTTGATCGCGTCTTGGCAGATCACCCATGCAGGTGGTCGAGATCAAGGCTTGACGAAGTGGATGGTGGAGGACTTCGGCTCTCCTGGTCTCCTTCATCTCACAAAATGTGCAAATATATCCCTGCTCTATCAAGGTGCAAAGCTCCGAACTTCAAGTGATCGCCTGAGTAAGAAGATTGACTTTCAAGCGTTCCTGGCTGGTGACCGCATAGGTACCGGTGGAGGGCTCCGGCTCCCTTTGACGTCTGATTTATGCGAAGACCCAATCACTGGAGGTGGCCCTCCAAACGGGTGGCTATGCGCCGATGGCAAAGGAGCCGGGTGATGGTAAGTTGGAGGACCTGTAGCGTTCTGGTTGGGGAAAATACTGCTACTAGAGTCCGAAAAGTCAGCGAGGCTGCTGCCAGCTCCAGCTGCGGCCTCTATGTCACCCAGTCTCCGACGACTAGAGCCACGACCATCAGCATCGGTCTCCCAATCCTGCTCATCTCCCTCAAATCGGCTGGCGCTTCTTCGCGAAGCGCCAAGGATTCCAGTAAATACGAATGACTATTGCCGCAGGCATCCAAATCTCAGACTTCGCCCTTCAAAAGATCTCGTTGATCTTTCATTCGACACTTTTGTTCGCGGCGTCTTGGCCGCCGCTTCTGTCGTACATCTTGGCGGCTGGAGAAGTCATAGCTGCAACTGTGTCGCGGATTGGATGGATGCTACCAAACCACGAGTGACGCTTCGAACCTGCCATACTTGCCCGACGGTGCTCGTCTATGTTGCTGCTTCGTCTAGAATGACTTGCGCTGACAACATCTCGCTTCCGCAACACCACCTTGCGCTTTTCGCAAGTCTTCTGTATGACGGACCAAGTAAATGCTTGGACCATCTTACACCTGCTAGAAGAAGTGGCACATCTTTCTTATCGGCTTGAACAGCTGGACCACTGCTGCTCACTTCACTTAACATGCCGACCACCGTTCGGCCTTTTGCCAGTATACCACACCAATTACAAATTGCGTGATAGCTCGCTTTAAGATCCCTGATCCGCGCCTGTGATGGCGACGTTGAACTTTTTTTCCTGCCCGATGATGCCGATGCCTCTTAATTTGTCGAGCTCGAAAAAGTGACATCGCACACGCGTTGTGCTGATGGTTACGAATTGGCTTTCGAGACCTTGGAAGGCCTCCACAGGAGATTCTGGGGAATTGCCGTGATTGGAAGTAATTGGGCGCTGTTGGGACCCTTCTGCGTTGTACAAAGGGCAACTGGGAATTTCGGCGGCTCGGTACGAAGACGAGGTTCTGGCACTGAGTGCTCGTACCTATCGAGTGAGATAGACCGCCGGTGGGTTGGTCGCCCTGCTGGTGGGCCAAGATATTGAGGCCGCTTGTAGCTTGGGTCAATGAAGACGCGACGTTCAATCCCAGGGCCGTTTGAAAGACTTGGCTGCTGGTAGTCCGGCAACGTGCCAGCGTTCTGGTGCCGAAAGGTCACAATTGTCCTCGTACGAGGCAGCCGAACAATCGGTTGTCGGAGAGATATGGTGATGTCCGCGGACTTGACGACTGGGCGGGTACCTTTGCTTCCTGCACGTTACCATTTAACAACTCTCTCTTGAGGTTCTCGATTCAATCAGGGGCGTAGTTGGCGGTGCAATTAGTGGCTCACTTGGGAAGAGTGGGTTAGCCTTCTTTGGGGGGTTCCTTGGTAGGAGTCGATGCCAGGCAAATGCTTGCTGCTGGACTCCAGGCCCATTGACTAGGTCTTGGATCGATCTGTACGTTACTACTAATACCAGATTCGTCATCTCACCGATTCAAGAACGTCTTGTGTCTCAAGATCGTTAGCCTTCTGTGTGGCCTGGAAGTGGCCGAAGCAAGTCGTCATGATCTCCAATGCTTCCTTCTCCTTCTCGGTCGGATATCTAAGTCTGCGTTGTGGATAGCGAGGATACCCTTGACTATGTCCTCGAGATGAGATCTGCTTGGTTCAGGTCCCATGGGAAATTGTGGTCCTTCTGTGAAGTTGCATCTGGGAAAGGATGGATGCTCCACGGGGTCGTGACCTCTGGCCTTGCCCTGAACCCCTCGCAAGATCAACAGCTTCGCAGCTCCCAGGAATGGAGGTCGTTTCATGGGCTGAGGTCGGTTCTGAGAGCCGATATTGGTGATGCCATGGATGTGCGAGTGATAGATGGCGGTCTTGAGTGGTTGATCTTGTGGTGTGAAGATACGTGAGTGGTAGCTTGCAGCTGTCACCAGAAGGCCTTCTGGTGGGTGACTTGGGGACGCCTGTGTACTTTGCTACATAACAAGGACAAGTATACGTACTGGAATAGTTCTAATATATCAGGTATACAGTACAGGAGGTGGAGGTGGTCCTTGTATGTGTTCAGACGAAAACAAACAACGTCTGTGAATGGGCACATCGACAAAGGACAGCGTGTGTTGGTCTTGGCGCCGGTGTGGGTTCACGACTCAGCGCTGACATCAGCGATCTACGAATGGGCTTTTGCTCTCCTAAGTGAGACTTGGGCGCTTGACAAGTGTGTGAACAGCAACATGACCTCATCTGCTCTCTCGAATCGTCCCTAGCTATCTATTCTCGAGAACCCTTATGCTTCAGTCTCATTGTCGCCCCACCCCTATCACTCTGCTGGATGTCATTAGCGCCAGTCTCGTTCTCCTAGGATTCGTTACTAAATTCGTGTCCTCGTCCTTGAGTACAGCTATGGATAACATCAGCAGCAACCTCGCTCTCCCAGGACCCACCGCGAAAACCTCGCCCGCCTCCACGAGCACAGCTACGAATAACATCAGCGCCAAGATTGTTCTCCAAAGATCTACCACGAAAAACCCGTCCTTCACCGTGGGCACACCTTTCGGTTGCACGTGCCTTCCCTGCTTGACCCACCGGAAGGGCCGCAATAACCAATTCAGGTTAGACCCTCATCGCCATTTGGCCTTTCCAAAAAAAAAAGCACCTGGGATGGACACTTGAGGCTACAACCCAGGAGTTATGACTGTGAAGATATGACTACGAGTCTTATCCGAAATCTTGAAAAAACTCCATGGCACAACAGATGTTCTACCCACCTTCAATATAGAGCACTTGTCCGCTGGCAGTCCGGGGTCGAAAGTCAGCGGCAGATGCCAAGTTCGCATCTGGCCCTGGGGGACAAAATCGATCTAGATTTCTTCCTCGACATCTTCGACCAATACTTTTTCTGGGGTGTTTTGAGTGAATGGACGAGCGTTACATGGGTAAACTTTGACCAAAACCAGAGGTACTTGGTTGGCAGCCAGAGAGACGACCCTGTGTTGCCGGATCCCTTTGGCCTTATAAAGATCGTAAAATGGAGATTTCTAAAACCTGGGGGCTCTTCGGCAACTATGAAAACACTCAATACACTACTCCACTAAATGGTACATAGCATACTCAACACCTTTACCTGTCGATGCCATTGTGCCTCAAAAACCTCTGGTGTCAGCGGACATGGTCCATTGTGGGAGAAATTGGCAGGAGCTTTGGAACTAGAACTAAAGCGCAAATATGGTGGGTATGGCGAGTGGAATCTGACCATCAAAGACTCATTGGATGTGGAGTTTGTGCAATGTAAAAGGCTTGGTAGGTCTGCTGGCCCCAATTGAAGGGGAAGGCACGGGAAGCGCAGGAAGCCAGAATAGTGCATCTATTTTAGCAGCATCAGGAGACGGGATAGCAAAAGCAGTTCATGAATCTGCGTTTAAAGATGTCAGTCACGGGAGAGGCAGAGAATCGAAGTTCATCATTCTTCTCTTCAACTTTTCTTCCACAGCTGTGTTTGTATGGCCGAAGAACCCCACGAGCTTACACTTTGAATACTTGCATTGACGAGCAGACGCTTTGACTGAATAAAAAAACTAATAGAAAGCCCATGAGATTTCGACCACGAGAGTACCTATGCAATACTCCCCAAAGAACCGTGAACGCAAGCTTGAAAGCAGGTCTACCGGACCACGCTGTCGCTTTCCAGGCGCGATAGATAGTACCCAGCTCTGGCACTTCTCGGGGTGTTGGAGTTCTCTCAATAGTCACCGGTCTAAAAGTAATAAACCAGAAAACATTTCGGGTACAGCATCCCATCTACATCGGCCCCTCCTGCTACCACAAGACTCGAGGTTGTTCATTATTCTGCTAATCAAGTTGCTGTTTCGGGATTAGCACTCAAAAGGTTTTCTTATATCCAAGCTTTTATCTATCTATCCTATGAACGAACAACACGCTCAACGACAATATTGCCTGTTCTCTCCTCTTCTCAAATTCGCCGTGTTTGGAACTATACTCGATCTTCACTCGGCCTCACTTGTTGAAGACGAAGTTTGCGGGAGCTTTACGAGATATCTCCAGGCTTGGCACGGGTAGTGAAAACGGTTCGGGGTTTTTTAAAAATTTAATTGCTGTCTGATGACGGAAGGCCTCATTTTTACTACGAAGCCGGCCCGAGCTTGGGGATTGCCTAGTATGAAAAGCGACTGGTACGAAGGGTTTTTTGTAGCTCCTGCTACACGACAGTGTGACGGGACCGACCTCCTAAATCAAAATATAAAGCAGGGCTAATCTCACCTGGTCGTCGCTTCCGAAGTCTGACTAAGATCTTATAATCTCCTACATCGTTTTTAAGCATATTGATGATCCGCCCCTGAGAAACCCAGGCATGATCACTGAGCAAGATACAAGGCCCGACGTCCTCAAACAGCGCATAGCGGCAAGCTTCCTCCTCCATCCCAAGTTCCTTGAGCTTCCGGCGTTCGTGCTCATACGACAACCCCCCCCAACTTCGGCTCCCATGTCCCAACGACAGAATGGAGCGTAGCCATTCAAGGCCCGCCATTGCTGCGACGGCCGTTGCATCTCCCGTTGTAAAGCTACGCCGAGCTTCAGCCATGAAGGCCCGTTGTCCGGTAACTCCGCCCGTTACTGGCTGAACAGTGGCAGCGGCAACTAAAGACCTCAATCATTGCGTGGGCCATCTCATGAAGCAGAATTTCTCAATGTCTCCTCAGTTACGTCTCTTGTTCTTGCGTCTTACTATGCTGGTCAGTACGTGAAGTGCGAGCTTCTCAGGATCGTCTTTCATAAAACCATATTTTGGACGGTTCTCACGTTCGTCAACGAACTCCACGCGCGTCCATTGGCTTAGGACACCGAAGAAGAAGTAGTCGTCGTACAGCTTGAGGAAGAATCCCAGATCCTTCTCATCCTCCATCTTGGTGTGTGGGTACTCGTGCAGGATTTCTCCACGCAACCAGAAAGAGGCTTCTCGCTGGATTCCGTCGCGATTTGGAGGGTCCCTAGCGTTCTGCATCAAGAGCTTTATAGTTCCCATGGCTACGTCATCACAGCTGTAGCTCATGGGTTTCAGATCCTGATGGTCAGATTGAGTGTGGTGATCCGGGAACGAAAGAAGCTTCCGGTCCTCATTGGAGCTATGGAATACCTATGCAAAAGTTGCCACGCAGACATGCAGAACACCGGCCGCAGTTTCTGGACGTCGAAGGTGAGGAAATTACACTTGAGGCCGCCGAACTTGAAGAAGACATTGCTGTGTGTGAGTTGGTCAAGAAACAATGGGACTAAGACAAAGGAAATACCATGGCCATAGGATAGAAAACCTACCTGCAGAGACACAGCTATAAGAATATGCAATGAAGAGCTTTTGGCTGCTGGAATTGGGATTGCTCGGATCTTTTACCGAGAGAACATGAGAGTCCAAAGTGGGCCTCTGGTAGAAGAAGTAGAGGATGATGGTTCTTCCCTAACAACATTGTGATTTCAATGTTCACCAGATTGTCCCACCGACTTTCTATACAACAAGATACTAAAACACCCTCGTCGACCAAAGTCACAGCAAGTGACCATACTTGAAAGAAACGAGCCCACTACGCCTTCGGCATCAGTGCCGACGAGTAGCAAAAGTAAACACTTTGAGTCCAAAACAGTCAAATATATGCGTGAAATGAAAGTTGTGAAGACTTTGGCAATTATAAGATATGGGTTGAGGATAAGGAAGGCATAAACATTGTGATTGGATTTATCTTGTGTCTCATTCGACCACAACAGACGGAAACGTCGAAGCTCATGATTGTAAGTTGTTGGAAGCAAAGAAATTTTACTAACGGTAGGGGAAGGACATACTAGTAAAGATGACGAAGAAATCCATATTATATTCAGATTACAAAAAGGAAAAAATCAGAGCAACCTAACCTGAACATTGAACGAGAAATACTCTATATACCTTCATCACAAAGCCAACTCGGTTCCACCTCAAGCAATCATCCCCAATTCTCGTTTGCTCCAACCCCCCACCCAAGCCAAACGGAGCTCCCCGTCCCCTGCCTCACACACCAATCCACCTCATATTCTACATCCAAACCGTCCAAACCAGCCAAGAGAACAGATGAACAGAACATAACCGCAGAAGAAATCCGCAGATCATCACCAATTCAAGTGCTGGTCTTTTGATCAACAGCTTGTATATGTCATACACAGAGCGAATGAAGTACGCAGTTTTCTTTGCACAAAGAGTTTTTACATGTATAGTATCTAATTCATTCTCGATTCGACACCCGTTGAGTGTGGGAACGTACTCTTGTTTAGTCGGGGTTGAGTTCAGTATATGGCAGAGGTATGGCAATCTCCGCCTACTGTACCTACATACCAACGCCCCCATATGACCTCGTATTCAACAATGTCAGGTTCTGTTATCAGAGTAATGATTACGGAGGTAGGGAAGTAAAGAGGTTTCTATCCTGAACATTATAATAGAAATGTTTCGACCGTAGCCGCATTGGTCAGGTCCGGGTTCGGGTTTGACGTTTTCCTTCGTACCTTTGCTAGAATCAGATGAACCCAATCCTTCTTAAATGTGAGTGATGTTATTCACATGTAAGTACTATCTGATGGATTGGGTATAGATAGAATGTACTGTACTCTATCTCCAACACTGATCAGCCGCTGTTTATAGCGCAAGCGATAAGTCTTCCGTCCTCTCTTCTCTTAAAAAGAGTTGGGTTGAGTTTTCTAGGGGACCCAACCCAACGGTCACGCCAATCATCACATTGCGCCATGTTGACCTCGACTTCTGACTTCATGATTGCCTTCCTTGACGCATATGACGATCATGCCATGACGGGTGGTCCAAGGTGATTGGTCTTTCAGATAGAAGTGAGTTGCTGTCCAATTCCCTACCGAGGGTTTTCGCAAACCAGACGTTTCCAACTCTCCCTCTCAGTGATCGAGGCCTAATGGTGGCAACAGCGAGATTACCCACTCCCCCATCGCCTAGATGACTGGTGTCGGCGATAGCCCCATCAAATCCCTAGATCGAATGAACTTGACAGAGTCCAGAGGCTTCGTAAGACCATCTGCCACCATATCCTGAGTTGGTGTGTAGGTTATTTTAATTGCCTTCAAATCGGCTACTACCCAACGAACATAATGATAAGACATATCGATATGTTTACCCTTAGATTGATTGACAGAGTTGTTAGCCATTTTGATAGCGGCTTGGTTATCGGCTAATAGGTTGACGGGTTTGAGGTCTTTGCCTTCATACCCTACCTCGTTTAGGGCTTCGGCTAGAAATATAGCTTCTTTTGCGGCGTTGCATTGGCCAACGTATTCGGCTTCAGCAGTAGAGGTAGTAACCCCGGTTTGACGTTTGGAGGACCAGCTGATAGGTCCGTTCCATAGAAAGTAGATATAATCGGAGGTGGAGAATTTGGTATCTAGGCAATCCCCAAAGGATGCATCCGTGTAGCCAGCTAGGTCACCGGAGGCTCCCTCTGTTGGGCCGTATCGTAACCCTAAGTCAGGTGTCTCGGCAAGGTATCGAACGATTCGCTTGAGTGCTTTGTCATGATCCGGGGAAGGGTTTGCCGTGTAACGACTGCATTTGCCGACTGCGAAGGCTATATCGGGTCTAGTTTGACAGGCAATCCACAGCAAAGTCCCTACCAGAGACTGATAACCCTGTTGCTCCTCTTTGGTAGCCTGATATTCAACCCATTCACCTTTCTGAAGGAAGGAATCCTTCTTCAGTTGACAACATAGGTCCATCGGGGTTTTCGAAGGATTGCAATTAGCCATACCAAGCTGCTCGATGGCTCGCTTAATGTAGGTAGACTGAGTGATCCAGATAGTGTTTTTGACTCTATCGCGAACAATTTGCATACCCAGATACCAAGCAACTGGTCCTAGGTCTTTCACTCGGAATCGATCAGAAAGCTGCTCCTTCAGGATTTAGATACCGGCAAGATCCGGTCCGAGAATCAACAAATCGTCAACATAAATAGCGACGATAACACCGTTTGAATGTACGAAGATAGATTGATCTATTTCTATACGTTCATAGCCGATAGAGGTAAGGCAAGCCTTCAGGGGTAAATTACCATTCCCGTGGAGCCTGCTTCAAACCATATAGGGCTTTATTCAATAGACAAGCGAGAATCGCCCTATCCATTTCAATTTTCTCGTAGTCAGGAGGTTGCTCTACCCAAACCCCTTCTTGTAGGTGGGCTTCCAGGAAGGCAGTGATGACACCCATCTGCTCTACTTCGTAGTCGTATTTGGCTGCCAAGGCGAGCAAGGCTTTGGCTATCATGGCTTTCACTACCGAAGCGAAGGTTTCGTCATAATCAACACCCTCCTCTTGCCGGAATCCTTTGCATAGCCAGCGGGCTTTGTATTTAACGATTTCGCCGCTAGCTCCCTTTTTGATAGTGAAGACCCAGCGAGTAGGCAGTACTGTACGATTGCGTGGAGGTTTGCCTAGGGTAAAAGTCCCATTCTTCTTGTGAGCCTCCAGCTCAGATTCAATAGCTTGACGCCACAGTTCCCAATCCGGACTAGGTATCCTTTGCTTCTTGTATTGTTCTCGGACAGTCATTTTCCGGACGAACTTTGCAAGCCATAATGGCGAAACCCCTTTTAGGTCTTTCGGTTTCGTGACCTTTGAACCCTCCTGAGTTTATGTTTCCTCCTCTTCCAGAGTTCCAAGGGTCTGATAGATTAAAGTAGTTCACAGACTTTCGAGGTCGTCAAGGAGGTTGTGATAGTGGTGCTACTTCATCTGTAGAAACCCTGGGTGGAGTAGTAGGAATTTGATCAGTAGTAGTGAAGTTGGGTAAATCCGATGTTTCGCCATTTCCGGGGATCGTCGAGTTAGGGTTTCTAGGACTAGGGTTTTGACCTGTATCCGAAATATCGTCACTTTCCTCATCCGAATCTAATTCGTTTGACATATCTGTGACAGTACCCCCGTCTTTGGCGGCAGGCGGAGGGACCCTTGGCTTTGCGTTCTCGTCTTACTTAACAGTGTCGTCGTCGGTGTTGGTATCAGAGGTCCCGGGGACATCGAAGTCTAGGAAAGAGTAATCCTCATTCTCCTCGTTCTCCCCCACTTCGGTGACGACGGCCTCGTCCCAGAGAACGTAGCTTGATACTATAACCTTATTGCCAGTCCACAGGCGGAATTGATTGATTTCACTATACCCTAGGAATCTGCAGCGAAGAGATTTATCATCTAATTTTCGACGATCACCCTCAACGTGGTGATATGCAACGGAACCGAAGACGTGTAAGTTGCTAAGATCAGGCTTCTTACCGTACCAAGCCTGGTAGGGTGTGATTCCCTTTAATGCAGTTGTAGGACTTCTGTTCTTCAGATAGGTTATCGTACTGATTGCCTCCCCCCATTGATTTGCGGGTAATTTGGAATCCGCTAAAATTGCCCTGGCTCGTTCGAATAGGGTGCGAAAACATCTTTCTGCAACACCATTTTGGTTTGGATTATAGGGTGTAGTGGGTTCCCATTCGACCCCAAAGTTACCTAGTAGGAATATGGTTTCCGCACCAGCGTACTCCCCCCCATTATCTGATCGTAGCCGTTGAACTGGAGTGCCCTGTGTCTTCATCATGACGAGGTAGTCCCCAAGAACCTTCTTGAACTCGGATTTCTTTTTCAGAAGATAGACAACAGTGAAGTCAGTGAAGTCATCAGTCATAGCTGCAACATATCTCGCTCCCCCGAGTGTCTGCTTGATACGCCCCCCACTGGCGAGGTCAGTGTGAACTAACTCACCTTTGGTGGCTGCCCTAGTATGAGGTATCCTGTAAGGGTTGCGATGTTGCTTCCCTAGTGCGCATGGCTCACAGACCTCCTCTGGGAATTCTCGCTTCTGGAGATTATTTGCCGCATCGACGTCAATGCCAGTACTCATGGTGGCGAGACGCTTCACATCCTGCATATCTAGATGCCCGAGGCGCCGGTGCCATTGCCTCCAGGAGGCCTTGTTGTTCTGAGCAATGTGTGACGACTTCGGGATTTTCGAAGAATTATCGGAAGTATCAACATAATAACCTCCCGATTTTGCCCTAGTACCAGATAACGTGACATCACCGCTGCTGTGCACGAATTCGAACCTAGCATTTTCAATGCGCACTGAGTAGCCTTTTGCTTCAACTGTACCCACCGATAGTAGATTATAACGCAGTTCTGGAACGTGGTAAACGTTGGTTAATCGAATTCGGCTAACGGTTCCCTCTACTAGTATGTTTAGTACTATTGAGCCTTTGCCAATAATTTTCAGTTTGTTGTCGTCAGCGGTAAGAACACTGGCTCCCTTTACCTTCTGATAAGACCCGGGTTCGAATTGACTAATGTCAAAACACACGTGATCATCGGCGCCCGTGTCAATCCACCAGGTATCGTCGAGTTCGGTGGTTCCCCCAGCCCTGAGAGTTCTAGATGACCTCATAGATCTCATTACGCGAACCCCAGGAGTTGATTTGCTTTTGAAAGAATCCTCGGCGCCGGGCTGCTTGCCTAGGTTCTCCTTCATAAACTTCTCCTTTCCGGAGTGTGACTTCCAGTCTTTGCGTCGGAGGTGAGGATGTAAATATCTGCAATCGGCTTTGACGTGCTTAAAGCCTTTGCAGTGATCACATTTTAGATCCTTGCTGTCATCCCTTTCACTGTTCCTAGTCTTGCTAGTGCTTTTGTGACGGAACTTCGCTGATAGACCTTTGACGGTCTCTTCAGAGTTGTGACGCTTGTCATGATCTGCCAGGGCAACAACCATGTCATCGATATCCAGCTCCTTATTGCTGTTCTTGGCGGCTTGGATTAACCCGAAGGTGTAGGGTTCTAGTCCCTCGTCAAGTCCCATAAGAAAGAAGCAACTGAGCATCCAGGGGGGTATTGTATTTCCCATATCTGCGCACTTGGTAGCTGACTTCTTGAGTTCTTCAGCGTATTCGGTGATATTCTTGTAGTCTGACTGACTGAATTTGCAGATTCGTTGAAGTGCTAGGTTTCTAGTGGAGAGGTCTGAAGTCCCGTATTGCTTCTTCAGATTTATCCACATTTCAGAGGCTGACTCCAGACTTCGAATATGAACTCTAGGACCTTTCTCGGAGGTGAGTACAATCAGGGCAGTAGCTCGGTTATTCCCGTGTTCCCATTTGATGTACTCTTTGTCAAACACTTTGACTTTCTCATTGTAAGATTCCCATTCTTTTTCAATTGTCCTGCTGGCAGTAGCACTGCTGCCGGCGGCATCGAGGGATTGCTTAGGCTCTTTCGGCTCATTGGGAGGCAACTCGCGTCCCGATGTTATCAGCCATAAGCCATCTGACTTTAGGAGACTTCCAGCCTCCAGCTGCCAGGTGTCATAGTTTTCTGCCCCCTTGAGCTTAGCAATCCTGTAATTCTTGCCTCCTTCCATTGCTGCAGTGTTAGACCTTCGTAACCTGACGATGAAATGGTCATTGGATAGGTAAGATCGCTGGTGGATAGACTCTTTTTTGGTAGGCGTTCACCCAAGAAGCTAATCCGGGGGTAGTTTGTTGGTTTCTTTGGCTCTAGACCTTTGTGGCGACAAGAAGGTCAGCCGGGCTGATAACCAGATAAAATATGCTAAGAATATGTGCTATATTCATGATAATGAGTGTAGATGTAACTAACTAGAAAGTCTTGAACAGAAAGGAAAGACAAGTCAGGTAGAGTTTTCTATAGGGCTAGCCTTATAAGTGGCACGTACGTCGGAGATTAATGACCCCATAAAGATAAGAATTATGAAGTTGAAAAAATGAAGAAACAGACTCGTTGCTGATACTTTGAAAGAGAAGAGAGATGGTAAGACTGTATCGCGTGCTTGAATGATATTAGACCAGTTACTAGAGGACGTAGAAACGATGGGTAACAAGCGAACAGGTGTGTGCAACGTTTGGAAATTGGGGATGTCGCTATCGAATCAAAGCTTTGATCGCATCCAGAGAATAAAAAGAGAGAAAGGCAGTAGTTTTTGAGGAAAATACAATTTATCTCTCTCGCATCGACTCTTTGGTTCTACCTTTCAATTCTACGACAACAATATTCAGCGACCTGAACACCTGGGTGATTAGAAACCCAACACTCATGTTTTTCTTATTGAGATTTGAGATTTGGGGGAACTCTAGGACTTTTGAGGCACAAACAACCACCCTATCTTGAGTTTTGTGATGGTTTCATTATACAAAATGCCGGATAGGGGCGCTGGTTGAAAAGATCAAAGAGAAGCTACGTTGAAACCTGAATACCCATGCCGTTAATTGAACAGTATTGCTGGATTTAAGAGATATCAAAAAAAGGATCAAGCTTTAGTTCTCCTACCAATTTTCACCTAATATTATCCATATACCTTGAGTAAGTGGCGATTAACATGATGTCTCGTTCCCTGTGTTAGGCCTTCAATAAAAAAGGATATAAACATACAAAAATCACTTGGTCGAAGGGTTGAACAGATTAGACCCGTGTTCTATGAGGCGAAAGCAGACTTAATATATTTTCCCCAAAAGAATTGATCGATAGAACCTCCCTAAACGGCAAGACCAAACGGCTCCGCTACACCTCTGCCTACCATTCTTCTCCCAACTACACCGCAACATATTGAAGACCTATTGTCAAAGCGACACAAGAAGCAGACCCTGTTGGAGGGTTGTAGATCCCCAATACAATTACGCGCGGCGTACACATCCATTGGCCTAGAAAAAAGAGCTGTGTACATCAACGCTCAACTTCCCCATAGAATAGCCTCTCCTAGAACCGTTGCTTGCGCCTCAACGCCAAAAAATTCACGTAATCCATTGACCAATTCATTGGTTACGCTTTCCGTCAGGCCGGAGGGATTCGCCCTAGGATTGAATTACTGTAAAAAATTACGAAGGGGTGGAAGATGAAAACTCCGCTGAACCACCTAGCGCTAGCCCTATAGGGCTCGGAGCGGAGATCACTAACCACAGGGGTACATAGCAGTACTGTCTATTTCTAACATAGTGGACTATCTTTGTGACAACGTTTTGAAAACATATGGTTTCAACTGTCCTGAAGCTGTTTGTGTAGGTGGGAGTGCTACTAAGGGTTACTAGATATCTTATCGGTTCTAAAACAATACCGTATTTCTACATAAGGATCTTTTGCTGCCGTCCGAAATAGGTTAGTTAGTAGATTTGTCTTCTGGTAGTGTGTTAACTTTGAGTCATTGGCTTTATTTCCTTTGCTGCTGCTCTATTATTGAGTATGCTTTGCATTTTGTTTGTATGGCAATCGAGACGATTGCTTTTGGTGAAGGTACCAACTGTTACGAAGTAACCTCGTCCAATAGAGACTTGATGCCCGTCTCGGGGTTAGTAGCAGTTAGAATAATCAATGAATTCTTCACCTACCAATTTGGAACTGCTACGCAGTGGGAAGCTGCTTGAGATAGACCACCTATATAATTCCTCTATTGAGCTCTCATTGCTCTCCGCTTAGATCTCTCGCATGGCTTGGTGGGTCCGAGCTGGCAACGGCCTCTAACCCTGTTATGGATAGAGGAAATAATGCTCTTGTGAGAAGAGGAAAATAAAGTCCTATATTTCGGAACAACGAGGTCGTGAAGTTTTAATGCACTTCACAACAACAAAGAACTCCTGTCTCTTCTGTCTCTTCTGTCTCTTCCGAGAAGCACTATTCCTGGCTTACACCAGCAGCTAACGCTTGAGACGTACGAACATTCGGATGAGGGAGTCAGAGTTTGGATCCCATTCCAATTTCAGAGCTGTATAGGCCAGAGCGCAATGGCAGTAAGCAATACATGGAGCGAAAAACACCATGGCATATGGGCGATAGTCGGAGAACGTGGTGAGCATTGCGATAAATGCCGTGATCCAGACAATTGCTGCCATGATGGTGCCACACAGGGAAAGGAAGATTACGGTGAACCAAGGTCGGTACAATGCCAGTACTAGCATGCCTTCGGCAACAACGGTAAACACGACTGGAATTAGTGTGACGATACTGATTGCCCTGCAGAAATGGTTAGTTCTGTACGCCAAGTCTGATTCGCTTGGGACGGAAAGGCCTACCTTTTGAATTCAGGGGTAACGTATCTTGTATGTCGGATGGTGAAACTATACGACTGGACGCAGACCATCGATAGTCCGATCGCAGTAGTGAACGGCAACCAGAAGACCACCCCGCCATCTTTCGAGTTTTTCAGTTTCTCTTGCCATCGGAACCGAGTGCTAGAACACATTGTCTCTAGGGTAGCATGGCCGTGCCAGTATCTCTGAAACATGAGGTTAGCCCGAGTGGCATGTCGATTCTCATTATCCCGCATGAGTGAGTGACTTACTCTTGGCCGCCTGATTTCATTGGCATCACGATCGAGCAAAGCGGTCATAGTAGGCTCTGTAGTGTCCTCTTCATTTGCAGCGTGGCTCAAGTCCTGCTGCGAGTGAAAAGCCATTGCAAGTGGCCCGTCGTCATCATCGAGATCATTGTATTGTGGATGAGGCTCAGATGGGCCAAGCTCGATGTATGGGCGACACCGAGAGCAAATAGCATACAGGCCAGTTACTCCATGCACGAACGCTAATGCGGCTGGGAGGAACCAAAGGACCAACGAGAGCCAGAACAGCGGCGCACTACCATGTCTGATGAAGTCGGCGACAGTCAGCAAGGTGCATAGCAAGAGCTGAATCGCTTGCGAGACGGCGAATACCAGTAGCCTTTGGAGCTCGTCGTGATGAAAGCCGAATAGCCGGAGGCGGAGAAGCGATCGAATGGGGCAATTGATGGCTGCCAAACATATTGGTACTATCGCTATGACTTTCTCCCAATCTGGAATTGGTTCATTGTAGTAACCGTTCGTTTTCGGAACATATTTATCTGCGGTTAGAGCAATGGCATAAGCCACAGCGAGAAATAATTGAAGTCGAGCCACAACCAAACCCCGGTCGCACCATATATCATAGTAACTTGTGCTGCCAGTCGCGTCGAACAACTGTACAACAGCAATGTTCACCATCGTGTCAGCGGCATAGTGAATTCGAAGAGTGGTGCAAGAGAGGAGGTTCAGCCAGGCATACACTCGCGAGGGCAGCAGCAAGCAGAAACAGCGGCAATAATTTATATGATCTGCTTGCAGGATTAATTGCGGACTGCACAACCTCGTGGCTGATGACAGATGATGGAATTTTGTCTCTCTTGCCAAAAGCTTAGCTTGCATGCCTTCTCGCGAGCGCCAGATGGAGCCTGCTCGTACAAGCTATCGGCTATTGAACAGGCTGCGCGTGAAGGCTGCGCCTTCTGCAACTTCTTGAGTCAACAAATCCAATCCAGCGTCATCGCGTTTCCAGTGCATCCAAGCAAATGCTGGGTGCGGATGGTGATACCTACGAGGCGTGAGCTTAATGTTGGCAAAGAGCCTGGACTACGTCTTTACGAAGCTGAAGTCTACCTTGCGGACTGTGCTCTGCAGACAAAGACTGAACAGAGAAGTCAAGGTATCTTTCTGGGCCTGGCTGCCAGTCCGAGTACGTAAACACTATTGCTCTGTACATGTCTTGGGCCCATCTTAAAGTCTTCTAGACAGTCCGGCTGCTCGAAATCAAGACGTCGTAGGACGCTATCATGGTGATAACCCAAGTTCGGACGATCATGTATCTGCGATCTTGGAATGGCTAAGTTCGTGTCTTTCTCACCCTCAATGCAGAATGACAGCTTCAGGTACCACACAATTCGACGCACGGGATGTGCTTTTACCGACACGATGCATTGACATCGTGCAGAAACATGTCTGTCTGCGAGATACTTCTGGCATACGTGGGTCGTATGTTGCACTTAGCCATCGATGGGGCAAGGCTACGGAAGAGAGCAAAACAACGACTTCCAACTTTGACAGAAGGACAAATGGACGAGACCTCGACAGCCTGCCGAAAATGCTCGAAGACGCTATATGCATTACAAAGAGTCTCGGTATACGCTACCTCTGGATAGATTCGCTTTGTATCATTCAGTCCGGCGACGACGGTGCAGATTGGTTGAAGGAAGCCGCACAGATGGCTCGCTACTATCAACAATCTATCCTTACGATCTCCGCACCGAGCAGTACACCGTTGAGAAGCATGCTGGCTCCTCGTTTGGAACGCCCTTTCCAGTCTCTGCTGCGGTTGCCATATCGAAATTCTAAGAACATCCAAGAAGGATACTTCTATCTCTACCGGCCGACTCACCGTTCCTCGCAACTATACCTAAAAGACGTGCGTGAGAGTGAATTGCGATCTAGGGGCTGGATCTTCCAAGAATGGTTTCTCAGTCGCAGAATCATTTACTACACGCCTCGAGAATTGTTCTTTGAATGCCAAGCTGAAACTCCTAGAAGTGAGCGGCAGCAGAGGGTGACCGGAACGCATGAGCCTGATCTTGCGTTAAGGACGCAATTCAGATCTTCTGGATTCGATCATTGGTATAGACTTGTCGAATCATATTCCAAAACCAACCTCACAAGACCGGAAAAGGATCACATCATCGCACTGTCCGGTATCGCCCAGGAGTTCCGAGAAGTCATCAAGGCCAATAACAAAGCGCCGAAAATGGTATCCCTTAAGTATGTCTCCGGCTTTTGGCTAGAGGATCTGCACCACGGCCTGCTCTGGCAGACCACGGACCAGGAGCAGAAGGTGTGCAACTGCGGCGCACCATCGTGGTCGTGGGCAGCGCAACTGGGAGAGGTCAAGTGGCTGCAGCGAGCCGCCAAGTCCATGAAGGAGCTCGAATTCGTTGCTCTCGTCGATCTTTCTGGTGTCCATCCTATCTCAAAGCTGAACCATTTGCCGAAGCTGAAAACGCAAGGGTCTTCGGACACTGTGACTGACCTCGACGAGCGAGCGTCAGAACAGGGACTGAGTGATTTGATGACCCCAGGTAACTCACTCATAGTGAAGGGACGTACGCAACTCGTCCTCATTGACAACAATAGCAATCGCGTCGAGAACGAGCCAAGGTTCAGAAAAGATTTGGACTACGGCACAGTGGAAACTCTTGCTCGCGAGACGGGTGTTGAGCTTCCAGAGGACTACAAACTCTGGAAGGATAATATGGATTGCCAAAGAGCTGGCGATTGGCGCTTCGTCTGCTCACCGTCTACACCAGAGATCATAGGCGGCTGGGCACTGTTCGAGAACTCACACCTAACCAACCATTTCAGCAGTTACGATGGTTTCAGCGCGCTTGTTCTTCATGTCTCGACACGGAAGAAGGTCGCCCCTGGTGGAAGGTCTCGGAGTACAAAGTTGAACATGTATCACGACGTATATGATGTTCTCTTCCTTGAAGCGCAAGGTGGTGAAACTTTTCGGCGACTCGGTGTTGGCAGGATCATGGATAGGCAGATCATGAAGGGCTTCAATACCGCCGAAGATCAAGAACTAACGCTTGTCTGACTGTTGACAGAGAGAAAGCCTGAAGAATTCGAAGCTCATTCCGAACACACAGCAGCGCATCTCAGTACTGGGTGACTCAGTATCAACAGAAAGCAAAATTCTAGATTAAGCTGACTTGGTCGAGATGACGGGGTCCAAGGGATGTTCGGGCCCATAAATCTATTTGGCTGTCCCAGATGCTTCCCCAATTTTTGAGCCTGGCTCACTTTCCATCTTCCATAGTCATCATGCCTCTTCGCAAAACCGAAGGGTCAAGGCAAGTTCAAATCTCCAGAGCTCACTTACTGGTCCGTAAATCGTGGTGGTTTGGACGGCTGGCGTTTAACTTGTCTGACGGAAATAACGCAGAAACAGTGTTCAATGTGCGGCTCAATGTGCGAGGTGCTGCTGCATGGTCAGCCCGCCTGCGTTTCTGGCTTCGAAGCAACATAGAAGGGAAGAGAGAGGCTGAAAGGAGTATCTGGGAGATGTTGGCGAAGGTGCAGATCCAGCGGGTTACAGGTTGCTAATTTTAGGCAAGAGTTGACTAAAGAGAGCAGGGAGTCGCCACGTGACAGGTAGAGGTGGTTTCAGTTTCAAAGGATCGTAAGCAGCTCATCTGCATGACTACTTCTAGGAAGATCTAGAACTTGGATTGACTGATCAACATCGAAGCTGTGCACAGCAACCACACGATAAGAAGGATTAGCCTTAGATCTGCATGCTCTAGTCTGACCAACTCTAGCTGGTAAGGAAGATCAGCAATGTCATATGTGTAATTATCGAAATCGCAAAGAGAGTTCTCTCGTAAACTGGCTTTATAAAAGAGGGAAAGATAATCTATGACAAAGCCAGAGACCGAGATGTAGGATCTCAGGACCTACTCGATAGAGTCAACGCAGGACCAATGGCACATCAGAGAATAACCCATCAACATCTACCGGGATTCAAATCCAAGAGCATCACTGTACGGCACTCGATCCCATGCCGGCTACTAGTCGCTCTGAAGCCAGTTTCACGGAAAGATCATGCTCAGGTGGTCTGAAACTTCGAGCTTGGGGGTGACGGTGTTACACTGCTGTTAAGTAAATCATCTACGGAAGAAAAAGATCTGTATTTGCGAGAAGACAACCTTACTCTGCCAGAAAGGCCTGTTTCTATAGATGGTCCGAAAAAAGCACTCTAGAGTAGTATTGGAATTCAAATATGCATGGCCCAAATGCAGGTCGAGTTTAGGATTAGATAAATTGTCAATTCCATTGCATCCAGTGTTTTGTTAAAGGCATAACGTCAGATCGAGTTCTGGACCACGGTCTAGGAATGCTAAGAAATGTAGGCTTACATTGAACCCCCCTTTCAGCCTTTACATGTCCCTCTCGGGAGCAGCCCATTGCCTTGCAAAAGTTGAAACTAAGCCAGCAACGGCTTCCGGTTGACTGATATAAGCACTATGCGATGCCTCCAAATCTCGAATAGCCCATTCTACTCCACAGCTTTCAAGCCATGCATTTTGCAGGTCGAAAGGGAGACACGAATCTTCCGTGCATCGAATGTATGCCCTTCGCCCTTCGAAAGCAGATTCCGCCCAAGCAGGCGCAGTCGTAGGAGAAGTGAAAGCGAGCAAAGAGTGTGGTAGCATACTTTCCGCGAGCGCAGAGGCAAGCGGTTCTGCAACGTCAGCGTAGAGAGTAGGGATTGCAGGCTCAATCATTGCAAGGCCAGATAAAGGCTATGGTTTAGGTCAGCGCTGGCCTCCCAACATTTTCATATCCAGCCTAGTAGTGTTCCTGCCATTGCTGTTGCAGAGAAGACACACTTACAGTATCCGTTTTGATGAATGGCGGGTATTGGCCTCCCACCGTGTCCAAGAGAGACTCTCCATTCTTGTTAATATTCCCATTGAGGTATATCAACCCTATGATGCCGCCACGCTTTCCCTGCGACATGCGCGTAACTTTCCCAAAACCCTTGGAAGCAGCGCCGCCAGGAATTCCACCGTAAGAATGCGCAAAAAGGACGACATCTTCATGTTTCTCTTCAATCAGCGGGATGAGGAAATTCTCGCGTATTGAATCTGCATCCAGAGAACAACTAGCGGTCGAGGGGGAAGATGGGTTGGAGCTGGGAAGAGGGACAACAATGGTGGAGTATCCTTCCTTTTGAAGGTGCGGGACGAAGGCGTCGAAGCAGGATGGCGGGTGGAACGCCCCCGGGATTATGAGAATCGTTGGAAGGCTTTCGGAAGACATGGCGAGTTCGGCTTTATTGAATCTCTATTGGAGTAGGCTGCGACAGCTGCCGAATCGGTATGGTTGGCTGGCGACTAGGGCCAAGTACCTACATGCAGGTCATGCATGGTCCAAAGGAAGACAGCCAGGGTGGGTACAACCTTGACTGCACATCAGGCAGACATGTGAGATGTGCCTCGTCAAAATGATAGGCCATGAGCTCGCCAAGGTAAGCTGGAGGATTGTACGTTTTTGGAGCCTTGCATATGTGAAAGCCTCGCGGTTCGACCAGGCAAACTTAGCGTGCGAACAATGAATTGCTTATGTACGTTCCTTCTCCTATACACCACCGCATATGACTTTTTGAAGGACTTTACTCGACTAAGGGGAATGTCAGTCTCGTTGTAAGACCAAACGAGCGAGAAGCATGATGACTAATTCACGATGAACTATAGTTAACATATATGTATATCGGGGGTACAGCTGGTCGAGGGGTTGGAAAAGTTGAGCCGGGGTCGGAAAAAATTCTTGACGTCGAGTTGAACTTTAAAATTGACATATGCCTCGCACATTCAAGATCTGACGTCGAATTGGAAAAGCTTAGATTTCTATGCGAAGCATACCTATGTCAAGAGCATTAAGCGAGATCACAATAAAATTCACATCTGATCATCAAAGTCTCATCGCTGCATATGTGCAGCATCAACTGAACACAAAGAAACATTGATGAACGATGAAAGCATCGACGCTGAAAATTGAGCGAATGAGATAATGAATTGATTACATGAATTGAAGATGAATGTTGCACTTCGCATGACTCAATGGTATGTTGGAAATACTCCGTAGGGGAGATGGTAATCTTCGCCTTCATAGGGCTGATAGGGCTGGGGTCCGCTAGTAGAGTTTTCAAACAGCAACAACCAAAATTAGGGATCACGGTTCGTCATATGACAGTCAGGTCAGGTCAGATGTTTTCGTCACATGTTTCTACTTGACAGCCAATAAGACAGCTTATTCTATATATATATTACTAAGGCTTTTGACCAATCAAAGCCCAGGAATCGACTATAGGGCTGAGCGTTCTAAAGGAATTCCGGAGCCGCAGACGCCTGAGAATCCGGAGAAAACAGAGAAAACAGAGCAAATTATAGTGTAATTTCCGTCTCTTCTTCATCTCTTGGGGCGTAGAGCGGTTTGTGGAAGGGAGGAGGCGGAGGGGGCCAAAGGACGTGATGTGATGGAAGAGGGTGTGGTAGGAGTGTGGTTGATGAAAGCGAAACTATTGATGACTTGTCTGAAACGAGAACGAGCTTCAGACTTGGAATATCTGATAGCTAAAACCCGCGTGCGTTATCTGCGATAACTCTTCCCGCGAGAGCAGAGCGTTCTTACACAATTCTCCTCCATCCTTTCTTCGTCCGCAGATGGTCACTAGCAGCTATCGAAAGTCAGTAGAAGAACAGTCGATCGCTAGACTACATCCGAACAGATATGAGCCTGAGTGACAGATCAAAAGATAAAGAGGCGGAATTGATTGATTTTTTTCTTGACTTTTTCCGTCGTTTATTTCTTCCTGTGACAGAAGTTGTGCAATTGTATTCGAGTTTGTGATTGTGTTGTTACAATAAGAGAAGGTCGCTCCGTCTTTTTGAATCTTTCCATGAAGATGATATCTGTTTGGCTGAGATTCTGCTTTTTTTTTGTTTCTTTCTCTCATTGGCTCTGAACGTTTAATGTTAAAGTACATGTGGTTGTATTGCTGACTTAACGAAGGACACAAGTCGTTGTCTGTTACTGATATATTTTCTAGACTTTAATATTGAAATATTGTTGAAATTCTATTACTACCTACTTTGCTTTCTTCGTCAAAATGTTTGCTCCTTTGCACTCATCAAAACCTGTCCCGAGTACTTGCACCCCTCATGCGTCATTCCAATTCACCCCCATACAGCGCATTCCTTCTCACCGCCAACTCCACAGGTGACGCTAAAGTAGGCATGATATTCCCATCTCTAGTCTCCACGGCGAGCTCAGTATAGCTCTTCTCATACGACGCTGCCGGGGATGTTTTGGGGTTCCTGCTGCGAAGGTCTTTACGTCTTGCTAGGTACCAGATTGCCGCTACGATGAGGATTAGACCGGCGGTGCCGCCTACGACGCCGCCGACTATGGTGCTCGTATGGGAAGGAGTCGGGGGTGGTGTGGGAGTTGAGGTCGGGTTATTTGTCGTGGTGGAGGAAGGTAATGGGGTCGCAGTAGAACTGGACGCAGGGGAAGGCGAGATACCCGCTGCTGTCGTTGTCAAGACCGATGGGGCAGAGGAAGTTGAGCCACCGGCTGCTTTCATCAAGAAGGTCGGCGTAAAGCTGGGCGATAGCGCAGAGACCGAAGCGGTGCTCGAAGAAGTGACGTATGGGTTTACATTTGTCGTCGTACCATTTACCAACCAGACCCCCTGATTCGCTGAGCAACAAGGATTGGCGTTACTACCGCAGCAGTAACTTCCATCGGAGCATTGCGTGACAGTCACGTCGTTGTCGGCCATTTGCTCGCCCCATAGGCCAATGGTTTGACTGCTTGCTAAGTAGTAGTGTGACTCGCAATCAGCAGCTTTTTCTTTCCGAATCCAAGACAAGCAATGAGCAGTGCGTAAGGCTCACCTATGCCACTGACGCAAAGATTGACGCAGCTTGAACTTGTCCACGTCTGATCGGTACAGCTCTCTCGCCATAGAAGTGACCCGTCAGAGTTTGTACATAGACCATCGGTTCGGTAATGATCTGCATCGGAGCAGCACATACTATGCTCGCTGTATGGATTGCCAGGCTTGTAAGTTCCACTCCCCGGCGGTCCATTTCTGTCTGTTCCATTTTTGCGGAAGCAGATCGCAGCGACGTGTGAGAGGATCGAGGTTAGAAGAAGAAGCAATACGCAGTGGTTTGGAAAAGGGTTAGCCATAACAATCAAAAGGAACAATCCGATGGGTTCGAATCAATTTTGGACTTCTCTCGCGAGATCTGCGAGCTGAGCAAGGCTGTGCTGTGCGGCTGAAGGTTGGGATGTAACTCCTGCGTATTATGGTTCATTCGCTGGATACTGGCGGGTTGAACAGTTGCTTGGACTCGAAGCATCCCGCGCATGTCTGCAGCCTTAAGATTGGTTGACGATGGGTTGCACGGTGGGTAACGCCAATGATGGTAGGAGAACATCAGAGGTGGTTGAGATGCTCTTGCATGTTCACTTGTGGTTCCACTCAAGATCACACACGGCTTTCTCCGAACGATGGACAAGTGTCTTTTCTGTCAGCTACGATATACCGAGAGGGTCAGCAAGGAAAGCTGCAGGCATCAATCAAGAAGCTGATTGGTTCTCGTACAATTATCTACTGCGTAGGTGCCTCAGCACATCGGTTCCTCACACAGGGTGCTTGCGACGTTACACTTCGTTGATAGTAAGATTGTAAATAAACAGTAAAGAAACTGAATAGCACTCAGAAAGTTAGTAGTAATTAAATAAAGAGTGTTAGCAGTAATCGATTGTTTCTGAGAAAATTAATATGTTTCTCAGTTTACATTTACACGACAACGAAGATTGATTAATTATCAATCTCATTAAAATCAGTGTGACGGAAGCTTGTTTTAACTGTGCTTATGACGAAGAAAGTGACTATCCCCGCGATTCGCAGTGACTGGTCTGCTGTTCCCGATGGATTCAAGAATCAATTGAAAAGTAATTGAAACCTCGGAAGATTTGTTGAGATAGATATTTACTGTGCTACCGGAAAGGGATAGCGTGTCAAGCTTCTTCATTACAGTGTTCTTCACTTTTCTTCAGCAGTTACCAACGTTAATCGCAGCATCTTCCACAAAAGTATCAGCATCAATTAGCTCATCAAAGGCGCCAAACTCGATTCACGTCTAAAGCAACAGACAGACCGAAAGGGTGCTCCTTGATTACTATAGATTCGATTTCAAGGAACGATACATGTTTGGTCCAGAGATGTGGTGTTCATCATCCATTTCCGTCTCTTAGATTTAAATTGATGCATTACCCAAACTCCGCTGCACCAGCTTTCGTCCGATTTTTCAAGCTCCTGAAGTCTCTTCAACTCAGAATTGAAAGATTCTCTTCGATATCGGACATCCAGGTCCCTCTCGTCCCACTCGTTGAAGGTCTGATTCAATTCCTTTTCCATAGCCTGTCCCAACCCCCAGATATAATAGCCCATGCCCCGTAACTCCGTCAGGACTAGCTGAACAACAAAAGCGACTCCTAGAAAGCATGAAGAAGGCGTGCAGCATTTCGTGGACCGATATCAGGACACTCTCGTCCATTTCTTCTCCAGGCCTCACGATCTCGATTAGTACATGAGGCTTTGGATAATCCAAGATAGAGGTGGCACTCTCCCAATCTTCATGTCCGTCCACCTCATCGACCTATTTGATCTCCGTATAGTCTTTCAGTGCGTCAACGAGGAGATAATCATCGAAGAGATCAAAGTAGGATTTAAAGTCCGTCGTATTGAATGTACCCATCTCTGGAAGGTCTTCGCATAATTCCCGCCATTCCTTCAAAGCTTTGTATTGGATGGCTTGAGGGTCGTGGGGGAAGCGACTAGCTTGATCATCTCTATTTCCGGGTCATTGTTGTCATGGGCAAACTCTCTAAGATAACACCGACCAGAGCAAATCCGTCTGGCATCACCAAGAAATAAATGGCAATGATAACTTGGAGATAGCATGCAATCATTGGCGTGCCGGCTTGGGCAGCTTAACCATTCACCGCCACAATTCTCTACTGGATCGCTGGAATAGTAAGCTACATCGAGAAAGGCCTTCTCGGACCTGGAAATTGGCTGCTCGCTGCCGCGACCTTGTCCACAGTGCGTCAATGTCCATCCTTCGGAAGAATGTCTTGTCATAGTTTTTGGTATGCTGATCTTTGTGTGGTTCAATGTATGTTTTATTGATACGAAGCAGGTCAAAGGAGACGAGGAAATTTCGAGTTGAGAAGGAACAGTTATGTCTGCTACTCGGCATCTTGGGGAGGATTGCGCCTCTTAGATTTGGACAGAGAGCCTGAACGGTGTACCGAGAAATAAATCTCCTACGCAGTTTTTTCTGTGACAGGGCACACATTCCCTACTTCCGAGATAAATCTCTTAAACAAAGAATATCACGAACGCGAACACAAAAATGTTTGGACCCAGTTGGTGAGTGTGGTCCATCTGGTCGTCCCTTGTAGACCTTGTTTGAAAGGATTCAGATTTGGTGGGAGATAATCAGAGCAGAAGCCTAGTACTTTCGTCCGTGCACATTCTAAGGTCAACAAAGCAAATTCCACCAGCGAGACATAGACAGACTCAGGCTCGCCACACTCTATGCTTTTATTGGGGACCGTATTGGATATTTCTAGAACCCCACGCAAAAGTCTGAAATCATAAACACCTCTCTCGGCAGCCTGCACACCTGTATTTGGACCCTGGAAAAGGAACCACCGAACAACACGTTGAGTTAGACATATCAAAAGGCGATATTCATACTACATATTCTCCATAGTATCGACGCAGACACCCATTTTTCCAAAAGTGCTCTCAATGCACTACTCCCTTTCCTAAACAAGTCTAGCAGAAACATCAACTGCGTAGCAAACTTCTACGATGAACTAAAAGAAGTTGGTTCAAAAACATTCAGTCTTACCTTAAAACTAGTAGAAAGAGTTGTTTCAGAGCACGACCAATTTTCAATCTTGAAGAAGATATCGGTGCAGTATATATTGTGCTCCTCCTACCGGCGAAAGGACGGTGTATGCTCAAATAACACTCTTTTGCTATTCAGTCCGCTGCTTTCATTCAATCCTATCCTGCAGGTTGGGATCTATCTTTATAATCTAATTTTCAACATCGTACTTTCCTATCTATCGACCTCGCTCAACTCTCTACTATCTCAATCTACCCACTCCTGTTTGCCGTCCCCCGAGCTTCAAGTCAGTCTGCTGCAGATTTCCACCAGCACCCTCGTTCTTCTCAGCATCGTCCAAGCACCATTGAGCACTTTTCTGCATCGCCAAATCGATTCCACTCGCTGAACGAAATCTCTGCCGCTCTCCCTACCCATCTCCGCCTTCCTCCACAAGTTAGTACGTAGGTACTATTTACCGTCTATCTCTCCCATATACATGGCGCCCAAGCGCTCCCGTTCCGAATCTCCCAACGAAAAGCAGTTGCCGAATCCCAAGCGGCCCCGACACGCTGCTCAAAAGGCGGCACACCGTGCCCGTGCCACTCTCGGGAAAGCTGCCAGGAAAATAATAGGTTCGAGAGCGGAAGCGAGTGAAACTGACGCGGACCAAGTATCTGCTTCCCATACCTCCAACGTCGTTGCATCAAACAGCAGCAGCAGCCAACACCCCACTCATTCGACCACCCCCTCCCGCTCCACCGGCAACCTCCACTCCCCCTCGGTCTCCGAAGAAGACCCTAACAACCACCCTCCTTCCGCCTCGTCCCTTAACCTACGGACCCACTCAACCACCCCGGCCCCCACCCATCTCCCCACCACCACCGCCTCCTCAATCACCGACCAACCCCCCTCACCAGTATCCTCGTCCGCCTCTGTCTCTTCCTTCCGGTCGCGGAGAAGCAGTCTTGCGAGCATGTATGGGAGGTTTACACTTTCCGAGGATGAGGCGGAGGAAGGGAATAACATGCCGGATGAAGCGATCGAAGACGAAGATGCCGGTGAGGGTGTGATTGATGTGGTGGTTGAAGACGGAGGAAGTGGGGGAGGGAGTGTTGCTGTGTCAGATAGGAAATGAAAAGAGGAGGTGATGGAGTGCGAGCGAAATGGTTGGGTGGATTAGGGGGAAAAGTAGGGGTGGAGGGGGGAAGTGGGTGGGTGGGTGACTGGTGGGGTATGGTTCGAGATATTGTGAAGGAGAAAACTGTATATAGTAAAAAGCGTGGGGGTGGAGTGAGAAAAGAAGTGAAGAATTGTCAATGAACAATCGAAACAACCAAACAGAACAGATCAATCTTCTGCAACCAACCAACCAAAAAAGCCCCGTTCAACTAACACTTCCCCCCCAACCCCCTTCCATCACCCAACCAACCTTCTCATCACGCACTCTCAAAACCTCAACCTTGCCCTCGTGTCAAAAGCCAGAGCAGCTCTTCGCTGGTATCCCCAACCGCTGCACATTGCAGAAGAATGAAGATAGGAGAGAGAGATAGGATAGGGTGGAGTAGATTAGATTAGATTAGATTAGATTAGGGTAGGGTAGGGTAGGGTAGGGAAGGTTATAAAGGTTAGAAAAGGTCAAGTTACGAAAAGGGGGGAGGGTGGCAGGGTATGGGGTTAGGATATGCTGGTCTTAGAAAATACGACGGTGTGATACCCTGGTTTCTCTCCTCCTCTCTCCCCTCTTCCCTCTCACCCTTGTCTCTCACCCTTATCTCTCTTACTCCTTCCCACCCCATCAACCCATAACCCGCCCCCCCCCCAAAACCCACACCACCACCCCACTCCAGCACGTCCACACCACGCCATCTCCCGAAACCTTCTGCTTCCCAAAAGAAATTTCCATGGTTGTGCGGCTGAAGTTTTTTTTTTGTTTGTCGAGGGGGAGTGTGGTGGAGAGCGTGAAGTGAGGGGGGGTTTTGAAGGGGGGTGGGTGGAGTAGTTTGTTGAACTGACTAACGGCAATTCAACAGAGCTTCTATTTCTTCAAGGATTATCGTACTTTGCCGGCTGAGTGGACAGAAAAAAGTAGGGGTGGGGTGTGGAATGAGGGGGGTCTGAAAAGAGATGTAGGGGGGTTTTGATGGGGGTTTGAATGGGGCAAGCGATGCGAATTGGAGGGGCGGTGGAGTGGCCTGTTTAAAGACTCCGACTGCCTTGAATGGCCTTCATGCTCTTTCCTCAGATCTCCGCGTTGCCACCCCTTTACCCCCCCAAACCATCACTCAAACCCAGCACCCAACCCCCTAACCCACCTCACCTCCCCCGCCTCCCTCTCCAACGCCCTCCTCATCCTCCGCGCCCAAACTTCCCCTTCCCCTTCTTCCCCGTCCCCCTTCTCCACCCACTCAAACCTCGCCTTCGCCCTAAACCCCACGATCCCCACCCGCTCGCCCGTCCAGATGGCGATTTCTTCCCTGTTGGGCCAGCCGCCGCTATCGATGGGCATGATTTTGCGAGCAACATCGCTGGCGTCGGGGCAGGTGGCGAAAATGCCAGCGGCGGGTTGGGTGTTTGAGGGATTGGAGGGATTTATGTTCCAGCGGCGAACGAGGGTTCTGCCGTCACGCTCGACCCATTTAAGCGCGCCATCGCTGTCGGAGAAGAGCAGGCGGCTGCCATGAGGGGTGACGCTGAGGAGCTTCGAGCGGGAGGCTGAGGTGCGGTTTCGCGTTGGTTCGGTGTCTGTTGTGGGAGAGGACGTGGGGTAGAGTTCAAGGCTTCCTTTGCCGTTGTATTCGCCTGCGGCGACTAGTGTCGGAGCGTCGGGCGTTGGAAGGGAAGCGAGACTGCAGAGGCGGGCGCCGGAGTGAATGGTGCGTTGGAGGGTAGGGAAGGAGCGGCGGTCGTAGATTAGGATTGAGGGGAAGCGGCCGGCGACGTGGATGGCGTGAGAGGGGAGGTGAAGGATGGAGAGGGGGTTGGGGTGAAACAAAGGGGCGTAGGGAGGAGGAGGGTCGCCGGAGAGCAGGCGGTGGAAATCGTTGGGTTCTTTAGGGGGATCGAGGCGCGTGGTGTTGCAAGGGAGAATTTGGGTAGAGAGACGAGGGTCGTGGAGGTGGAGGGAGAGGGTTGTGCCGATGGTCAGGGGGTCGGGGTATGAGGACGAAGAGAGAGCAGATATGGAGAAGGGGTAGCGGGAATGGGCGGTTACTTGGAAGGTGGAGAGGTCGACTTCATTTAGAGAGGATTGGACGGCGAAGTAAGCTTTGTTCCGGACAGCGTCGACGCTTACGCATTCAACTACGCCTGTGCTTGTCATCTTAGCTTTTGAAGGAGATTCGTGAGTTCCCTGTGGACCATTGACAGACAGGAGACCTGGCCTGCTGCGGCTTATGATGTCACCTCTTTTGGTGCCGGGGGCTTCGTTGTCGCGGCCAATGTTCCAAAGGCATACACTCCCATCGTCTAATGGTGCAAGAATTTTGCCGTCGATACCATCTCTTAACATACCCAAGCCTCGAATCTCTCGCTTGTCTTGTGATCCATGGAGCTCGTCCACAGGCTGCTTGAGCCAACTCATAGATAGGGGTGCGTGTCTCGCAATGTATTCGCCGTACCAGTCCACGTTCTCCGACGGATACGAGGGATCCCAATTCGCCAGGGCTCGCGCCCGTTCCGAGATGGCCTTCGGCGGATCATCTCCAAGCTGCGGTTCTTTATTATCGGTATGGTCTCTTTCCGGCTCGCCAGCACTTGTAGCCCCTCGAGCGAGCGCTGCTGCTCTTCTCTGAAGCTCATAAACGCGAGGTTCCTGAGCGAGTAATGGAGCACCGGTCAGAAATTCACGTCGCTTTCGTGCCGCTTCTGAGTGGGAATTTGTCAGGCAAAGGATCTTCCATAGCTCATTATCACGAGTGGTTTTAAAAAGACTTCTCGAGACAAGTTGGAGGTGGCAGATGTCGTGGGCTTCGAGGACTGCTCCACCGTTAGTTTGGGCAATCACTTCCATGCACATCAACGACTTACAAGTAATAATGTGAAGAGTAAGCTCTGCTGGAAGCTGGTCCATCATTGGTATCCCAGGTCTCGATACGCGACTTCGGAGCTATCATCCATCATCGATAGGGGTCACGTGCTGATAGAGAGATGCCTCGGTACAACGGCTTTATCTCTGTTTAGGGATTACATATCATGGAGAGTAGAATACATTTGACAGCTATTATACATCGCAGGAGTCTCAATTCGCCCTCGTCGTTCCTCTCTCCAGTATTCAATCACTCAGAAGCTGTCGTTCGGTATCCAAATCCTACAATATGCGTGGCATACAAGTAAAAGAATACCTCAAGGTAAAGCTCCCCCAGCTTCACATTTTCAAACCCCACATGTAACCCTCACCCCAGGGTCCGCAAGAACTCACCGTCTCCACCCTCCCATCTCCCAAGCCCTCTCCAAACGAGTACCTCATCGCCATCCACGCCACTGCAACCAACTTCTTCGATCTCCTCCAAATCCGCGGTAAATACCAACATCAACCCCCTCTCCCCTGGATATCCGGCTCCGAGTTCTCAGGCGTCATTCTTTCCACACCTTCCGCCAGTGCTGTCTCCAAATACAATGTCGGCGATAGGGTCTTTGGTGCAGCGCAGGGAGGTTATGCGACACAAGTCTGTGCGAGGGAAGAATCATTGAGGCCTGTGCCGCCGGGATGGGGCTTTGTCGATGCGGCGGGGTTGATGGTAACCGCGCCGACGAGCTATGCTGCACTCGTAACGAGGTCGGGGGTTAAGAAGGGAGATTATGTTTTGGTCCATGCTGCTGCCGGCGGGGTTGGATTGGCAGCTGTTCAGGTTGCGAAAGCTTTTGGGGCGATAGTCATAGCGACAGCGGGTTCGGCGAGGAAGTTGGAGGTTGCGAAGAGTTATGGTGCTGATTACGGGATCGACTATAACCAGAAAGGCTGGGAGGAGGAGGTGAAGAAAATTACACCCAAGGGGAAGGGAGTGGATATCGTTTTCGATCCTGTTGGCATGGTGAACACGAGTTTAAAGTGTACGGCTTGGAACGGGAGAATTGTAGTTGTTGGATTCGCGGCTGGGAGTATTGAAAAAGTAGCGATGAACAGGGTATTGTTGAAGAATGTGAGTTTGGTAGGTGTGCATTGGGGCATGTATGCCAAAGAGCAACCAGAAATGGTCGGAGAGGTCTGGGACGGTTTGTTCGAATTGATGAAGCAGGGAAAGTTCAGAGGGACTGTTTATTCGGATAAGGAGTTTGTTGGCTTGGAAAGGGTAGGAGAGGCGCTGGGTTTGCTAGGTAGTAGGGCGACTTGGGGCAAGGTGGTTATTTCAGTACCGCAGGATGGAGGGACCAAGCTTTAGATCTGCGCTGCCGAGACTAAATCTCCATATTGGATCATGTGTCTTGACACAACCCAATTGAGACCGAGCGATGAAGAATCAAGATATAAGCAACCCCCATTGGAAGAACTCAAAAACACCTTGGAAAACGACCCAGGCAGAAGAAGTCAAGACATAAGGCTACTACTGCTGTAAGTGGTAGATTTCCAGGTGAAAAAAATTGTAATCGTAGGAAGGCATAATGAAGTGTTGGTATTGCCAGAACTTCAAACACCTTAGACGACAACCTAGGCAGAGAAGTTCGAGAACGGTCGATTCCTTGGTGAAACATTTCCAGATGGAAAACTCTTAACAGCAGGAAGGCATAAGATCAAGCGGGAAAGCCCAGCAGAGCAACTCTTCAGTGGAAGGCCTACCACAATTAGAAATACGGAGGGAATTAATTCCGAGGACTGGACTTTCTATGGTTAAGGTTTCGACGCAAGGTATCCTGACAAAATGCTTCCTTAAAAAATTGAAAACAGTTCAACAGTGAAGAGTTGGCTGTTACTGTCTAATGTTCATCTTAAGTAATGTTTGCAGTGCATGAGCGAAGCGGTATCAAACAATGGGACAGAATCTGATTTACTGTAGTTCTGATGACCAATCCCTTCTGAAGGTCTTCGACTGGCCAGCTTTGCTCAGTGTATGAACGTTTTGGTGATAAGTTCAACGTGCTCGCCAAAATGCTGGCCGATTTAGGGTTGAGCCACTCGTTTTGAATGGTACTAACGGCCGTGGCGCTCCGTCTGTCCAACCGACCTGATCCTCAAAGGCTCTGCTTCCCCCGTGTCTCGATTGGGAACATGCACATGGCCACGGACGCAGCCAGAATTAAAGAGCCTGCAGCCCATACAGGAGCGTTGGGATTGATTGATCCGGCGTGGATTGCAACAATGGGCGCCATGAGACCGCAGATTCGGTTCAACATTGAAGCTATTCCGGTTCCTGTTCCTCGATTGGGCGCAGGGAAAACTTCTGGCGTGTATGCATAAAGAACCCCGTACATGATGCTACAAGAATTCCTATTAGCAGCTTTCTTTCGAGACAGAAGCATAAGAAATGGGGAACATCTTCGTAGTTTTGACTTCAGAAGAAGACTTCAAACAGCGAAACCTCGTTCAGGTTAGGGAGAATTAAATTCTAGATACACTTACTTTTGGAAGAACGCTTCGAGACAGGTCATGGCAAGCTGGAACGGGGGGTTGGAGCTCAAAGTGAACAGAAACAAAATGATCCCAGTCAGCAACGTTGAGATAGCTATCGTGTACTTGCGGCCGATATACTTGATATCGACAGTATAGTAGCCGACGAATGATCCTGGTACGCCAACGATCGATGTGATGGCGTAGTCACGATAGACTATGCTGGTAGGTGTTGGTGCCTGGTGTTTCCCAGCATTCTGGAGATACTGCGGAAGGAAAGCATTGAAAAGAGGATATCCCATGCCAATAGTGGCCCAACAGAACCAGATGAGGCATGCTTTACACAATGTCAGCTTTTTTTGGCCTTCGGAGGGTGGCAGACGGAAAGACTGGATTTTCAAGTCCCGCAAACCTATGAGGGCCAAGATAGCAGGAAACGGTACGTACTCATAAGTCCCAATCTCCTGGTTGCAAACAAAGGCGCAATCCGATCACCAGAGAATTTGCTAAAGAATCTTTTGACGACTTCAGCGTAAGAAAGCTTGAGGTCTCCAGCCGTTACGACAGTTCCGCCTATCTCATTTAGGATCTCCTCTGTCAACCACGTGGTGCGCTTGTTTTTGTAAGCAATGCCGTGCACGGTAGCCACAGCCTCTGCCTGACGACCCCTAGAGAGCAGAAATTTGGGAGATTCGAAAAGGTGAAACAAGAAGAAGCGAGCAATGAACATCATGAACGTTATCGCGCCAATGGTAAGAATAAGGTACCTCCATCCCTTATTGTCTGCACTGTGGCAGCACGGCTGACCCGGAAGAGAAATGTTACAAGACAGGAGGGTCGGGTCACAGGTGTAGTTTGGGATGAAACCCCAGGCGACTACAACGGATTAGATACCTAAACGTTTTTAACCAAACGGGCAACCTACTGAGCGAGCCAATCAATTGTCCCACAGGCCACCAGACCGAAAGAAGGGTCAACAGTCCCCCGGATGCGGAAGGTAGGAATTCCAGGAACAGTGCCCCGTCTACTGGGAGACTATCAAATATCTCAGCAAAGCACACTCGGATATCAGTATTGTCAATCATACTTTCCCCCTACTCCGACACCTAATGCTGCGTAGAGCCCACAGGTTCCAATCCAATTGGGGCCACCCCCAACAGCAAGACCGAACACACCAGCGATAAACAATGTCGTGTTGAAAGCAAGACGTCGACCAAATATGTCGGATCCGATTCCCCAAAAGGAAGCTCCAAGGCAAAGCCCGATGAACAGAGAGGACGTTGTGTACCGGACTTGAATAACACTGGGGCCGAATTCCAGGGTTAAGCTTGGCAATGTAAGCGCAACGGCCTGAATTTATCATTAGCATTTTGAGGACAGGAATGTTGGGTTTCGAGGCCTACCTGAAGCCACATGCTGGAAGTTCAGGCGGTTAGCCAAATCAACCTTCTTACATCACCATGCCCTGACCAAGGTGTACTTACTTGTCTGCAAGCCATCCGAATCCGCAGAGCACGAAAAGTTGCCATTGGTATGGGCCCATCCCAATGTCTTGGATGGCCTTGTTGATTACTTTTGACTTGCCTGTACACAATTAGACAAACGTTCTACGTGAACTGATAGTCACTCTGAATCAGGGGACCCAAAGAATTTGACTTCACATACGATCATAAGCCGTGTCATGGCCGGAAGCAGCAATGTCTGGTAGATTAGTCTACAGGGACTTCCTCATAGGATCGAGCTGTACAGCGTACCGAGATCAATTTCGGCTCTGAGGCCCTCAATGGTGTATGCACTGAATTCATGGCTGGGGGTCATGCCCGTTTCGGCGTTTTTCAGGGCAGCGGCATCGTTGGAGTATGTTCCAAGCTTCTTGTCATGGTCCGCTACGACTGAAGCGTCTCGTCGAGATTGATCGAGTGGCACGTAAACGCCAGGAAAGTCACTGACATCGTGCTTCTGGAACGGGTTCATGAAGATAGGCATTGTCGCGGTAGTCGGTGTTTGCCTTTGGAGACTTGGGGTCTATAGATCCAGAGTATTGTCGAACGTAGAACGGGTGTATATACTTCGAATTTGCTGCCGATAATTCCTAACAAGCTAAGCGGTTGAATTTTCTTCAATGGTAGTTTAGATCTGAATGTTTGTTTCAGAGGAATTGACTTGGTATTCAAGAGTAAAGCATAACGCAGCTGAATAAACTTTTTTCAACCTGCATTGGGTGCTGAAAAGATGCGGTAAACTGTGAAGACTGCCCCAATGGCCAGCTGTATATTACGGATTCAACGGAGAATTATCTCAGATCTGCGAAATGAGGAGATACAAAGAGAGAGAGAGATAAACGATGCAAAGTAAGTGGGAGAGCCCGTCTACAAGTACTTTGTAATTGGTCATTAATTGCCCTGCTTCAGGGCGCATAGTCGCCCGGCATGCAAAGCACCTTCGGGTTGTACTGTAGTGTGTTGTATACATGAAAGGCCTTTGATCGAACTAAATCAAAGTGGGGGTGAAAGTCTTGGGTGATCTAAGCTTCATTCTCACTGGCTCCTCCCGATAAGGTAAGGTAGTTTCGAACACTGGACCCCGCTGTCAGCCTTGGCACGTGTCTCATTGGATACTTCCGTACGGAGTAGAGTAAGTCCTATCTATGAACCCACCTGTGTTGGGCAGAACTCTTACGGATGACTTTCTGCCAAGTACCGCGTGGTCAAGCGGTAAGAAGCACCACCCTAGTTTACACCAGGGAGCACCCACGTGTGGACGGAACCACTCAAATACCACTGCGTTCTGGACCGTTTTTTGTTCTTGTAGAGGTTAGTAGGGCGTACTTGACACTAAGTCTTCTTTCATTCTTGCCAAGGGCGTTGAAGTGTATAACTTCGTATATTGTCGATAGATAGGAAGATGCGTGATGAATTATTGTGTCCAGAAGTGCACAGGAGAGCAGCATGTCAGGCGGATCTGCCAATTTCGAATGCCATGAACAAATACAACGCCGTATAATGTATAAATTACCCAGTAGAAAGTTGTCAAGAATCGGGAAACCACGATGTCGGATACTCTAACTAACTGCGAAAGCGGCAGCGAAGTAGCAGAGCTTGGCAAAGTCTCCAGAGTAGGTTGTTCTGAGACTTTGCCCAATCGAAGGGATAAAGTAGGACTCGGTAGAGTTGGTTACAGAGTCTACCCAGTCGTCCGTTAAAAAAAGAAATTAGCAATCGCTTCGCCCCTTCTAAAAGGCGAGTGAAACCGTCCTAGACAAAAGTCGATTTGGAATGAAACCGAGTACTCCGTAGCATATGGCTTATAAGATGGAGGTGTTTCCAATGATTATACGAGACCCTCAGAATTTCAAGCGGTCTACTCCAAGAAGCTGGTTCCTCAACCGCGAATTGCCGGAAGCAGATGATCAACATCAAGATTAAGTTGATAGTGAGGTAGATGAGCAATTCTGCAAGAGACAAAGAGGTCTTTGTTGAAATATGCTATACATACGGAGTACCTGAATAGAATTGTTCATAAGTGTGTTCACTTTTTGGCCGATTCGTAACAACCTTGTGAGCATCGGCCATCTTCCCCCAGGGGAAATTTCCACTACCTCCTCCGCATAACGAACGGCACATTAGATCCAGAGCCAGCGTGAGGGACTTATGAGATATCGGTGGATGAGAGACGAACATAAAGATGAGAATTGAAAAGATCTCGACAGAACGAGAGACTAAGTTATACAAGAGTCGGATACTGCCAAGCCTTGCTCTCAAGTATAAGGTAGTCCCTAGTGAATGTGCTGTAAGCTTTGAGTAGCTCGTCGGTCTTTCGGCCAGGCATTGAAGAAAGTGAGGTGCAATTGTCGATTGCAATGGTCCGAAGGGATTCCTCCGGTTATACGGAAAGCACAGCCACGACAACGAAGTAATCTAAAGGCTTTGCATCGGTAGGCAACGGGACCAAAGAATGAATGAGCACACCATATGTTGCATACCATACAGTGATTATTCGAGCGAATCGCCTCTTGGAGTCTTGCGACCTCAAATGAGTTTTTAGGGCCGGAGTTGTGGCATTGTCAAACATGTGACTAGCCGTCATGGGCCATGATCAGCCTTACGGGCTGTACCGGCAAAAGTCGTGCCGACAACCTACCTCTGAAAGCAGTGTTACACACTAAGACCATGCTATGACGATGATAATGATTTTCAAATCTGCTTGCGGTATCACCAATTTTGGGAGGCAAACACGAATTATCACCTCTTTCACTTCATTCACGAGTGTATACACATACTGTTCTTCTCCAACCACATCTGTGTCCTGAGCATACGTTCACAAGCGCAGCATAATACTATTATGAGGTTCTTATCATCAGTTACTATCCTGCTCGCAGGATCATCAGTCGCCTCTTCGCTATCAATACAAACCCCAAATCATGGTATCTCCGGCCGGGAAGCGGATGCAGAAGAGGCAGTAGATGCGCCATTGGCTGAAAGGTTCGATGAGTCGCTGGCTAGCCAATGGGAGAAGAGGAGAGGTGGCGGGGGAAGTTCTGGCGGTGGTGGAGGAGGTGGAGGAGGTGGAGGGGGAGGAGGAAGAAGTAGTAGCGGCGGTTCAACATCTTCGGGCTCATCGGGCTCATCTGGTGGGTCTACGGCAGGCTCATCTTCAGGAAGTCGAGGTTCCGGGAATACAGGCACAGCGAGGTAAGCTTCTCCGGTTTTGCATGTGGGAGTCAAACGTTTGACCGATTTCGCAGCTCCTCGTCATCAGTGGCACCATCATACGGTGGTGGTAGATATTATGGTGGAGGCTCAACATCAGCATATAGAGCTGGCTCAAGTTCGCCTCGTGGCATCGCGCCATATGTCATTGGTGGAGCAGCTTTAGGGCTGTTACCTGGGTTATGGCTCGGTGCAGCCTATGCCTATCCTTACTCGCACCCGTACAACTACCACAACGCCTCGAACACGTCGCAGCCAGCAGGGACAAACGAGAGCCTCCCGGTAACATGTTTGTGTCAACAATACAACGCATGTGGATGCGATAACAATGACAACTCGACCTACCTTGATTCCGTCTTAGGGAATGGAAGTGCCGCGTCGTTGAACAGCAGTCTGGTCAACATCGCAGACGTAAACGGAACCAAAACGATCATACTCAACGGAACACTTCCAAACGGAACGGATGACAGCACGAGCGACACCAGTCCAACCGATTCCAGTTCCTCGGGCGTCCAGATACTTTTGGAGGCTTCCGGCTTTTGGGTCATGATTGCACTTGTTGCAGCAACGGTTTGGATGACGTGAATAGGACCGTTGGGGAGGCTCTCACTGGCTGTATTATCTTCATGGAGTTCTGGCCATCAGGTTTTGGGCATATCAATACGCTACCACATTGGGAAATTGGATGGGAGGCTGGCTTTGGTCCGGATAGGAATTCCCATGGTCTGGATGGATTTGGTCATGATTACTATAAATAGAGTGCTGGGCTGGAGAAAGGATGAAGAGTCCAGAAAGCTGACGGTTTTCTGCCTCTCGGATGCATTTCAACCACCCATCAGTTTCAAGACACGGATTCTGGTGCTTTGTATGTTTTGGATTACTTGTCCTTATCGCTGAGACCATAGCTTGAGCCTCCTCGTCAAGATCATCAAGTGGTGGTTGTTGATGCACATTACCGTCCTCCGTATGCAGGAAGCCATTTGAGTGACGCTACGATCCAACCGGGCTTCCCAAGGTAACCTCGTAGGCTCTCGTAGCCTCGTAGGCAAGGTGTCCCTTAGAACTACCCCACTCGTCTCCACGCAACGCTGCTTTTCCAGTTTCATGATATGTGTGTGCATGGTAGACCGAGATCTGCATCCAGCTTACTCCGTTTTGGAGCTAGCTGGAGCCGGTTAATCCATCGCCAATTTCCCCCTTTATCACCACTTTTCTGAGCGCTAGTCATCCATCGCGCAATCGTTCCTAAATGTGAAGGAGCAAGGGCTGGGAATACGAGCAGATCGCTCAAGGAAGGAAGACCTTGCGATATACTCGTACTATCATGTCCATTGCTCTACGATTCCGATAACAGTACAAAAATAAAAGAGTAGTCTCAACTGATCGTGGTAGGTTGCGCTTTGTTGCTTACCTTAATGAAGAACTCGGTTCTTTTCCTGCTCAAATCGCCCACAATCCTCCAATAATCCGTTGAAAGCTTTCGGTTCGATTACGGAACTCGATATCGAATTGACTTTAGCGCAAAGCCGTAACCTAACCAAGCATGGATCTACTCGCCGCTACTATCGCTGCTATCGCAGCCCCCTTCGGTCTCCATACGCAACCCATGGGGGCGTTTGTGGGACCAACGAATCAGAAATAGTTGGAGGAGGGGAACCGTGGGAATTCAACCACTCGAGTTTTGACGGACAAGCAGAGGAACAGAGGGTTACACAGTACGGAGTAGAGTCGTAAGGATGTGGTGTGATGCTAGGGGCAACGAGGCTATTCTTGTGTTTTATCCCGGCTCTCAGGTCATGCATCAGGTTTAGCCCCTTTCGCCTTTTTCACTGGCGCCGTATCTCTGTTGGGTGGTTGGTCCGAGTTCGCCCCGCCACCGCCAACCCCCCATGCAGCACAATCCCGCGTGTTGTGCCGTTGGTGGAGTGACTACTAATCTATTTATTTCCTTTACATTCCTCTCCTTTCCCTCTTCTCTCTTCATCCAAACATACAAACATCTGCTTTCTCCGTTCACAGTACAATTTTTCTCAACGTCAATCGCTCTCAACATTCGCTTCTGATCACTCGACGATCAAGACATTCGCTGTACGCCGCACATACTCTCGCAACCTTCAACACCCAATCCGTCTTAATATACCAACCTTCACCATGCCTTCCATCAAGAACATCCTCCTCTCCTTGGCATTCGCCGCCGTCGTTGCTTCGCAAAGCCAAATCTCAGACGGTCAAATTCAAGCTGCCACATCGACTGTTGCCCCCGTTGCTCAGATCACAGACGGTCAGATCCAGGCTGCCACCAAAGCTTCCACAGTTGCACCTGTCTCCCAGATCACCGACGGTCAAATCCAAGCCCCAACCAAGGCCACCACCACCGTCGCACCCGTCTCTCAAATTACCGACGGTCAAATCCAAGCGCCTTCCAAGGCCACCACCACCGTCGCACCTGTCTCTCAAATTACCGACGGTCAAATCCAAGCGCCTTCCAAGGCTACCACCACCGTCGCACCTGTCTCTCAAATTACCGACGGTCAAATCCAAGCGCCTTCCAAGGCTACCACCACCGTCGCACCTGTCTCTCAAATTACCGACGGTCAAATCCAAGCGCCTTCCAAGGCCATCACCACCGTCGCACCCGTTTCTCAAATCACCGACGGTCAGATCCAGGCCCCAACCAAGCCCGCTTCCATCTCCGTTGTACCATCCCCATCCGCCAACGGTACCTTCACCACTGGTGCTCCTGTTGCTACTTTCAAGGGTGCTGCCAACCTCATGAGCTGGAACAAGGAAATCGTCGGTGTCGCCGTCGGTGTTGCCGCTGGTTTCGCCATGCTATAAAATCAATCATCGTCTTCGGCTATTCGCTATGTTGTCACAAAAGGAGAAAATCAAGGGACGGAGGAAGGAGTACGAATGGACGATATGCTTCTCTTTCACCGCATATCCTTTACATGAACTTCGATGATAATGAGGAGGGCATCGAAAACACTGTATTTAGGCATGATGGGATTGGATTGGATAGTTTCCGTTGTGTTCTCGCACAATGCCAAGCATTCAATTGCAAACTTGGCACTGTATACGCTTCATTATTAAATAGTATAATAAAACAAATATAGAGTCTTCGCACAGAATCTGATTTGAATATGACTGCAACAAATTTGATATCCTCGCAATCTAACACTATAATATATGAGTTGATATTCGTGCATGCGCTTTTATCCATTTCCAAAGTCAATGCATGAAGTACGAGTCAACAACAATTGCATCTGGTCGCGATGCACCACCTGTGTAACAGAAGTCCGAGCACCATGCCATCGACTACACAATCCTCATCCCTCGCTTCCCAAATTCGCAGTCATCCATAAAACCTTCAACCTACACACGCAAATCTCAACCACTCACAGCTCCGGCTATCGGCACCCTCGCCATTACGCTATAGATTATCCGCTATGGAACCTTCCCAGTGTACCAATGCAGCGCTACTTTTACACATGTGTTAATCATCTCCCACCAGATCAACTCCGTTCGTTGCAATGGCTCCATTTCAAGTAAAGGGAGAAATTGCAAGGACTTGGATAATAGCGGGGGAAAGCTGGGCAGCCCATGAACCAAAAGTTCCATGGACAGGAAGTCCACGATGAAAACTTGCCCATAGGATGCGAGAGCGGGAGCAAAACGTCATTGCCGGTTGGTGACAAGGACCTCGAAAAGACTGTAGTCACACTCAATGGCTCCACCACATCACCCTCCGCTGTCGAGCACGATGTTGAAGCCCTTTCTCCAGCCCATCGATCTCCAGAAGAAGTCACCTATCCAGAGGGCGGGCTACAGGCCTACCTCGTCGTCCTCGGCTCTTTCAGTGGCATGGTGGCTGCCTTTGGCCTCATGAACACTGTTGGCACTTTTCAAGCCTACCTCAGCACACATCAGTTGGCACATTACTCGCCTAGCAGCATTGGCTGGATCTTCAGTCTCTATGTGTTCCTGGCATTCTTCTGTGGAATCCAGATTGGGCCGGTGTTTGATGCCAAGGGGCCGAGATGGTTGGTGGCGGCGGGCACGGTGTGTCTGGCTGTTGGGGTTATAGGGATTGCTGAGAGTACCGGTATGCTATATCTATCTCTTACTCTACCTTGAATGGAAAACTAATTCCGGGCTAAACATAAATTTCTACTTCCCTTTCATTGCCTCCACGGAACGTTGCTGACTCCACTCATCCTGCAGAATACTGGCACTTTATCCTGACTTTCTCCATCCTTGGCGGCGTCGGAACCTCCCTCATCTTCACTCCCGCCGTCTCCTCCATCTCCCACTTCTTCCTCACCTCCCGCGCCGCCGCAACCGGCCTCGCTACTACTGGCGGCTCCGTTGGAGGCATAGTCTTTCCCCTCATGCTCCAACGGCTCTTCCCCATTCTCGGGTACAGATGGGCCGTCCGCATTATGGCCTTTATATTCCTCTTCCTCCTCCTCATCGCCAACCTGCTGATCCGCTCGCGGCTGCCTCCAAAAGTAGGCCGCAACGTGTGGCCCGATTTCCGCATTTTTAGAAACACTACTTTTGCGCTCACGACAGGCGGCGTTTTCTTTGTCGAATGGGGGCTCTTTATCCCTCTTTCTTACATTTCCTCCTACGCCCTCGCCAATGGCATTTCCCCTACCTTCTCTTATCAAATCCTCGCAGTCGTAAACGCCGGCTCCTTCTTCGGCCGCTGGGTTCCCGGCTACGTCGCAGACCGATTCGGCCGATTCAACACCATGATCGTCACCGTCCTCCTCTGCCTCGTCAGCGTCCTAGCCATCTGGCTCACCGCCGACAGCAGCATCGCGCGCCTCTGCGTCTTCGGCGTCCTTTTCGGCTTTGCATCCGGCAGCAATATCAGCCTGACGCCCGTCTGCGTGGGCCAGCTGTGCGAGACCGAGGAGTTCGGGCGGTGGTACGCGACGTGCTATACAATTGTAAGTTTTGGGTGTCTGACGGGAATTCCGGTTGCCGGGCAGATTCTGGTGACGGATGGCGGGAAGTATTGGGGGTTGATTGTTTTTACCGGTATGTGCTATGCGGGTCGCCTGGCGTGTTTCCTGGCGGCGAGGGTGTTAAGTGTCGGGTGGGGTTTCGGGGCTATTTACTGACTTTAGGGTGGTTCCAGTGGAGGTTGAAAGAGCTTGGAGATGTTGGTGGTTGGAGAAGACACGCATCAAAGTATCCCAGCCCTACGCTCGAGACGAAAGAAATGAACCTTTGACGGTAGACGAGACACCATACAAAAATTCAAAAAGCCAGAAAATCAATTCCCCATAAGCAAGAATCTACTTCAAGCCAGCGACATCAGATATTCACTAACCGTGTTAACATCCTTGTCGAATCTTTCACACATGTACTCTGATATATCGCTATACCATCCATTCTCCACGCTCACCAACCCCTCACCACCCCCTTCACACCCACCCAGACCCACCTTGACCCCCCGCCACGCTCATCTCACACATAACCCAACACCCTCTCTTTATTCCTCTTCGCCAAAACCGTTTCATGCACTTTGGTGACTCAGGGATTTTGGGGATGGGTTGCGGGATACAGCATTTGTTTTCTTTGCCTTGCCATGCCTTGCCATGCCTTGCCATGTCCTCTTTCACCCCAACACTAAAAAAAACTCTTCGAGTTCCAAATCCACCCCTTTTCCCCTCTCCCCCCACACACCTCTCCAAAAGTCTCTCTCCCCAGCCTCCCTGCTTCCTCCACCGACAGGATTGATTAAGTCCACACTTGCGCCGTTAGGAATCCTGGCGGACTGGGTGTTTCGCGCTTTAGCATGGTTCGGTCGGTGGGTTTGGGAGGGGAAGGGGCGAGTAGAGTGTGTGGATTGGGGAGGACCGTGAGGGGTTTGAGGAGGTAGGGAGAAAGGGGGGGTGTGAGAGGGTGGTTGATGATTGACTCGCTACCGCTTCCGGCACTGCTTTTCTCTCCTTCGCTTTCCCTGCTTCTTTCTCTCCCTGTTTCGTTCGTTTTCTTTTTACTTTAACATGTTTGTCTTCGTTCTCTTTTCTCTCTAATCATCGTTTGGGTGCTATCTTCGGAGGCGATTTCTTTGCCTTTCCTCCTTTCTTTCTTTCTTTCTTTCTCTCTCCGGCTCTTCAGTCTAAACCTCAAACAATCTTCTTTGCCCTTTTGCACATCTGACTTTCGTTGTCTTGATTTTATTTTTTTCTCTCTCCTCGGGAGCGGTTGTGGAAAGTTGAGGGTGATTTTGGTTTGGTTTGGTTTGGTTTTCTACCATCGTTCACGTTAGGCTACTGTTTCTTTTCTTTTCTTTTCTTGCATTGATTGTACGGTTCTTTCTTTGTGCTTGTTTTGCTAGTCCGAAAGTTAGTTCTAGGATGAGGGTGGGGGTGGGGGTGGGGGTGGGGGTAAGGGTTGGGATGTTGCATGTGATGGATTGTGTAAGATAACCGAAAGGAGATTGTGAGGTGGATGAGTGGGATGGGACGAATACTGGATGATTTATGAAGGGAGGATTGATGAGTGGTAAGTGAGGGGGTTTTAAGTAATGTGTTCGAAGGTTAGAGGGGTGGAGAGGGGAGTCGGGCGAAAAGTAGGGGGCAGTGGCTAAGAAAACGATATAGGCTGTAATTGCTGCTTCCCCAACATATCCAAAAAGATGAACCAACCTATGGACATTATCACCTTAGCACGCACCCAAACCCTCCCAAAGCTACTCGCCGTCACCCCCTAACCACCCCATACCACACTACCCCCATCAACCCTCCCAACAAAATGGCCGCCGGCGCACTCACCCCAAACCACCTGCCTCCCACAAAACTCGTCGCCGTCACCGCAACCCACCACGCATCATCTCCCAACGGCCGCCCACTCTGGCTCTCCCGATCGAGCAACCCAATCTGCCATAGCCGGTACACAGCCGTGTACACGAGCCCGACGGCCGTGGCGTGCAGGCCCCGCAGCAGGTAGCGGAACCAGAGTTTTCCTCGCAAGACACGCCAGACGCCTAGGAAGGCGGTTTGCACCCAGATTCCCGGAAGGAAGATGGCGACGTAGCCGATGATGGCGCCGAGGATAGTTGGTAGGGAGGTTTGGTTCGCGACGGTTAGCGCGCCGAGGTAGATTGCGAAGTTGAAATTCGGACCCGGGAAAGCCTGGATGATGGCGAGGCCGAGCAGGAAGTCACGCGGTGAGACCCAGCCTTCGGAGACAATGTACTCGCGCAGCAGGGGGATGACGACGGGCCCTCCGCCGAAAATGATGGTGCCGGCGAGGTAGAGATTTGCGAAGAGGGAATAGGTGAGCGGAAGTGGGTGCAGGACGCCGCGGGTGATCATTAGGGCGATGAAGGCGAGGAGGAAGGCGGTGAGGAGGAGGAGGCCGGAGGAGAGGCGCATGGGGAGGTTGGAGGAAGCGGGGATAACGCGTGGTTCAGACCCTTCGGGTTGAGCGGATAATTCGGCGGAGGCGGCTGGGTTGAGTTCTATGTCTTGCGAGGGCTCGTCGATGTTACGCTGTCGTCGTCGGGTGAATTTCTGGACGATGGGCGTGGCCAGCTTGTGCGGGACTCGTAGGTCCCATAGAAGTGTAGCTAGTCCACCGACAACCATTAGGATGGGAAAGTACCAAAGTGCTGTATACAGCATTCCGACAGCTCCACCAAAAAAGACCAACAGTCTTGTTAGCTTATCAGTGATGGCCTTTTGACTTAATTGTACAGCTGCCAGCAATACGATGCCCACGGTCGCTGCATTGAGACCGGATAAGAGGGCGTACACTGGATCGGGAAGCCCAGTCTTGATATTTTGGACCCCAAGGGAGAGGGCGTACATGCCTATGGCTCCTGGGAGACTGTCCTTGAATCAGAAACATGATCTAGTCAATACGTAGGACGTAGGGCACCTCCAAAGTAGAAACGAAAACGCTCCCGCAATAAACCCGCTGTGGATGCTGTTGATGCAGAACAGCATCTTTGTGCTTCCTGGACCTGGCAGTGCCTGCGAAATGGCAAAGAGTTCTTGATACTGTGATTTGCTTTAGAGCTATCTTTCTATTTAATGGAACGAGCATCGTACCATCTGCTCGTCGATCCATTCGTGCTTGTCTACGAAGAGCTTATGGAACTGTTCATTTCTGTAAGTATGTGTGATATTTTTCTATTATTGCTGGATTAGATTGATGGATTGGAACCTACTATCTGGAAATGCACTGGTGGCCCGCCAAAGGCGGTGAAGCCTAGATGCCATTGCGTCTTGATCACGCCAAGGATGCCTTGAAAGATGTTGTTGTCATTTTGGCTAGAGCGTTCTGGTATGCGATCTCGAATTGACTCGACTATTGATGAAATTGCCATTTTTAAGAACTGTTATTGCTCTAGAAGCTGAAACCACGTCAAGCAGCCAACGGAGAGCGGGCGTTTGGGCAAAGAGATTCCTATTCAGAATATATCGATCATGATCCAGCACCTGAGACTTTTTATACCTGCTTGCTTTGACCAGAAATTCCGAAAATTGCTCGACGTTCAATGTGCTACCAAACTGCCACCCACGTGCACGCATCGGTCACCTGACCTTCAATCCCAACGCCAAACGCCTTGCTAAAGAACACATCTTTCATCTAGGACAACCCCATTAAAAAACCTTCACCCTGCTCATGCCACCACAATGAGCAAAACGGTATAAAGCTCACACAGCAGCTCCCAAATTCCCAGGAATAAGCCAAAGTAATGTCCCAGCATTTCTATTCAGGTCCTGCCTTGATACTTCAGAATTCTTTTCCAAGTCGAATGTTGCTAGAATATAGTACCGGCCTGCGGATTATGTTGGAGTGAGGTGGTGGAGGCAGACACTGAATGCCTTTCGTGGAGGTTATTGGGACATCTGGAGATGATGGTTAATTTTTCGACTTCGGGCTTTTGGTTTAGGAATCTTGGGCGGGCTGGAAGAGGTACCTTGTGATTGGAGTGTGGGTTTTTGGGTGAGGAAGGATGGTGAGAGGTGAGTGGTGAGAGAATATATAGATGCGGTTGGGAGACGATCAGTATGAATGGTGGGATGACAGAGAAAGAGACATGTTCATCCAAATACATGAATTGAAGAGAGATTATAGACATTCTCACACAAACATCACGCATGAAACTCTCTTCCCCTACTCCGCCATATCCTCATTCAACCTCTCAAAACACCATTCCTTATCCCTTTCCTTTGCCCTTGAAAGTACGGAACGCGAGGCACACATTGTATCAAAAAGTCCCCGTTCTCAGACCAGGTTTCTTTCGACCCACCCTCACCCCGCCAATATGATCCTTCCAGCGGAACTTTCCATTGAGCTTAACAACATGTTACTCGAACATATCTCGCGTCTGACTCAGATAGATGCTCAGCTTGTTTCACGTTGACTGCGCAATTTCGAGGACTCCATCCTGCAGTGTTTCATGTTTCGGATTGAATTATCACACAGCCACTTCGATTCATGTAGATGATAACGATGTCTGTTCGTTTGCATGTGAAGTAAGAATTGCGATGTCGCTTGTCGGGTCTCACGTTGTTGGTTCTTGGGTCTTGTAATTTGGAGTTCTGTGGAACGAGTTCCCTGGTTAATTAGTATTTGCAATACTGCAGCAGATTAATTTAAAGACGTGGTTTATGTTAGGAGAAGAGTGAGGAGATTGTGGTTTGTGATGTGTATGGACTTTCGAACAAAACAGAATACAACGCAACCTTTGTACCAATCTTTTTGGCTGACCGTCGAGTTCCCGTTCAGATATCCGGCAATGTGGGAGAACAAATAAGACAGCGGTTGAGCGTTGGAGCAAGTTGTCGAATTGGAAAATGCTTAGGGGCGTTGCAGGGTTAAGTCAAAAGGTCATAGAATTACAATTCTTTATCAAACGATTCTTAGATTCCGTCACGTAGAAAATGCAGTTGGTCTGACATCATGGTTGATATATCTTCTATAAAAACCTTTTCTCAAGAAGAAGCGAATTCAAAGAAAGGCAAGGCGCAATCCCAAGCTCGTAACCATGAGCGTCCCGCATCAGGAACAATGGCCAACAAGAAGAAAAGCAAGGACGCCGTCTAATATGCTCGCTTGCCAAATCGATGAACAACTTCCGACTACCACCCATTTTATAGGTACATTTTCCGCCCATATCCGTACGCACCGCTTGCGCTTGGTGCGGCGGTTGGTCCGTTTGGCATTACGTATGAGGAGCCACTTCCTTGAGGTCCTGAGCTTCCTTGGCCGGGGTAGGGGTAAGGTGGGGAGCTCGAGCCGGGTTGACCGGAACCCTGACTGCCAGACGCGGAGGTAGGAGAGACGACAGCTGTGTAGGGGGAACCGTTGGGAAGAGTGAGGGTATAGGTCTGGCAAGCGGAGCAGGCGGCTGCTGGGGATGAGCCTCCTGCAGTGACAGTGACAACCATAGTGGAGTAGACAGTTTGAGCTGGTGCACATGTGCCACTAGTTGGGGCAGATGCCGGGCCGAAGACAGTTGTTGGCTTGTACGATTGACCGTTGGCAGCGTTGCCGTTCACGGGGCTGTTCGAGCCAGATGACGAATAACCGTTGGTACCTGAGTTGCTGTTGCCGTTGCCGTTCACGGGGCTGTTTGAACCAGATGATGAGTAACCGTTGGTACCTGAGTTGCTGCTGCCTTGAGATGCTGATGACCCGGAGCCAGAGTTGGAAGTGCCTCCGTTGACAGCGCTATTTGAGCCCGAGCTGCTAGAGCCCGAGCCTGGGTAGCCGGAGGCTTGGCTGCCAGCTGTTGTACTTGGGCAGATAACCTGAACCTTTGTGGTCAAAGAGGTTACAGTTGTGGTCGCGTACGAGACTGTCAAGAAGGTGGAGTAATATGTTGATTTGCCCGCGGTTGCAATGGGCGTCGAACAAGGGACGAAGGTCGTAATCGTGGAGACTACCGTGGTGGTGCCGACAGAGATGGATGTGATTGTCGTAGTCCCAGGTCCGTAGACAGTGGTTGTTGTAGGACCAGCGGGAGGTGTGATGCCGGGTGGGGATCCGCCTGATCCAGTCCCCGTAGGACCCACAATTCCTGAACCGCTACCGATTGGCTGCCCTGGAGTGCCGCTTCCGAAGGGTGGAGTGGGAGCGCCAGTGTCAGTAGGTCCAACCCCGGAGGCTGTTGGAGCGACGCCAGTGCCTGGGGGTTGCGGGTACCCACTACCTGGAGGCTGGTAAGGTCCTTTGCCCGTTGGCATAGGATAACCACCTGTTGGGGAGACGTATCCAGTAGGACTCGAGCCAGACACAGCTGAGCCACTAGGTCCGACATCAGTGGTGGTGTTCACTCCACCATAAGGTTGGCTGGGAGGGAGAGCGCCATATGGAACACCTCGGACACCCAGAGCCGACGTAGATGCGGCCAACGCGGCAACAACAATGGCGAGAGAAGAATGCATCGTCAGGGTGATTCGTGTTATTGGAATGGGAAAAATAAAAAAGGATAAAAGTGATCAACAATCAGGGTCCAAACGAGTGTCCTGTATACAAGCAAGAAGAGTAAGAAAGGCTGAAGATTGGAAAACTGCTGGAGAAATAAGATAAAACAAAGGGAAGGCTACGGATCTTATAGCAAACGAATAACAACAGGACCTCAAGGATTATTAACGTTGACTATTGTTTTGGTATGGAGATGAGAACATCTAATCGCAACATGGGAACCCGAACGCAGGCGGTGCAAATAGCAAAACATACGACCCAACAAGATCCATCACGAGCAACGGGGGCTCTGACAGGCCAGACGTACGGGGTGGGAGAGACTTTCATCAGCTTGGTCAGCCGCAACATCGACCACCATCCACCAACTCTGGCCAAAGCGGCATAGCTGTTTGATCTAGAGAGTAGTAGGTTTGCCTTAGCAGCCCGAAAGCGAGAACGAAGAAATGAGGAATAGCAATAATACGGGAGCGCAGCGGTGGCGGAGATTTGGTCAGGGCGCCTTGACTCCCTTGAAGCAGGGTCGAGTCATAGTAAGTAAAGGTGTCATAGTAATCAACATCCTAGGTACGATGGTGCAGACTGCAGACTGCAGTACGAGACCCTGCTCGTAATGTCCACAACAGAAGCGACGTGGCACTGCAACCGTAGTGTTGAGCCACAGCAGCTTATGAGGATGAGGATGAAGACGTCGAAGACGTCGAAGCATTGGACGTTCGACACAGTAAGAACTGTGCGTACGGAATACACCAGGTAAGATACGGAGTACTCCGTAGCGGTGTTAGGTGGGGACTTGTGAAGGGTGACTCCGCCGCCGCCGCGCCACAGCCTCACGCGGGTAGCAAAAAAAGCCCGACTCACAAATTTCCCCCGCACTCAACCACCAAATTTACTACTGAATTAAAAGAGATATGTTATATTTTAATAGCCTGTCATTCTACCCTTTCCTTCTACTTCC
>JAABUU010000463.1_pt1 | contig 91318 bp, 99 predicted proteins | sample 5559301 | NCBI WGS metagenome assembly JAABUU01 (sample SAMN10711884, study PRJNA513360) | rock metagenome | isolation source: Antarctica rocks | place: Antarctica: Victoria Land, Richard Nunatak white | reverse complement strand
CGCAAAAGTCGAAAAAAGAGCTCGGCGAATCAAGCGAACAGACCAAAAACGGCCGAAGACGGGGCTAAGGCCTTCGCAAACCTTGATTTGACGACGGTTTCGTCGCGAAATTCCGCAACCTGTTAAAACGGCTAAACCATCGTCGCCGCATCAGATGTCTTCTTCGTCGACATTGCCGTCGGCATCGGTTACGTGAAAAACGCGGCCGTCTTTCGCGCGGTCGCCCCAAGACACCGAAACCACGCGACCGACGAGCTCGGCGAATGCATCAATCCATGGCACGCAAACAACGCCTCCGAGCGAGAGTCCAAGTCGCGCGTACCGCTTGCCGTTCATATCGGCCGCCCCGAGCAACAACGGACGCGCATAATCCGTGTCGACCGAGCCCATTTCGTGCGTAACGCCATAGTGTTCGTCGAGTGCAGTCAGCGCCAAGGTGACGGCTGCCTTCTTGCGCTCGGCTTCCGCGCGCTCGCGCTCCAATTGCACTTCCTCGGCGATGAAAAGATCTAATTTTCGCTGACGGAACCAAGTCCTTCGAGCGAGAGATACCGCCGTTGAAGTTGCCACTCGTCATTCTGCTCAAGCAGTAGCGCGCCGACGAGCCGAACGATCGCGGCGTCGTTTGGAAAGATGCCGACGATGTCGGTGCGGCGCTTAATCTCGGCGTTGAGTCGCTCGAGCGGATTCGTCGATGCGATCTGCTTGCGGTGAGCGCGTGGGAAGTTCGTGAAAGCGAGCACCTCGTTCTCCGAGTCATCGAGCATCGCAGCAAGCTTCGGAAGCTTCTCTCGAAAGTGATCCGCAACGACGCGCCATTGTTCATGTGCCGCCTCCGTCGTCTCTTGCGCAAAGGCGGTGTTGATGAGCGCGAGAACCATCTGACGCTGACCTTTATTCGCGAACGCCAAAGCGTTGCGCATGAAATGCACGCGGCAGCGTTGCCACGTCGCGGTAAAGACCTTCGCGATTGCTGCCTTCAGGCCGAGATGCGCGTCGGAAATCACCAGCTTCACGCCGCGCAGGCCGCGTCTGGTGAGGTCGCGCAAGAACTTCGACCAGAACGGTTCAGCTTCGCTCGGACCGACCGCCACACCGACGATTTCCCTGACGCCGTCGGTGTTTACGGCCACGGCGATTATCACTGCAACGGACACGATGCGGCCGGCTTGGCGCACTTTTACGTACGTGGCGTCGATCCAGAGATACGGCCAATCTCCTTCCAGCGGTCGCGAAAGAAAGGCGTTGACCCGTTCATCGATGTCGGCGCAAAGCCGCGAGACCTGGCTCTTGGAAATGCCCGTCATCCCCATCGCCTTCACGAGCTCGTCGACTGATCGCGTCGAGACGCCCTGAAGATACGCTTCCTGAACGACCCCCGGCTGATCCGGACGGATCATTAGCCACGAGTCAATCGCTTTGCCGACTTCACCGGCGACAGGTTTCCGAAACTCTGGCTTCTATTTGTTTACCGGCACGCGGGGCGATTCGCCGGCGGTTTACACGCGCATCGTGTTCCGACTTCCTGAAGAAGTCGCGCGCCAAGCGTCCGGCGTTCAGCGACGCCAATGTAATCGCGCGCGAGCCGGATCGGTGTCGCCGATCGAATAATAGACAAACAGCCCTTCACCATTCGAGAACGCCGACGCGCCAAAGGCGAGTTCGCGCTGTTCGGGTGAGGTGCGCCCGGCGCTGATCAGCGGCTCGGTGGGGCGCGCACGTACCTCTGTGCAGGACTCGTTGAGTTCGCACCATCCTATCTGCCAGCGTCCATCGCGCGTCGCGCCGTTGTAGATCAAGATGCGAGCACCGTCGGGAGCGCGTAGGAACGCGACCGGGCTCAAGTGCCAGGCGTCAAAATGACCGGGTCGCGGGCGTAACACGTCGTCCCCGATTGCCCAGGCGCCGCCGATTGAAGCGGCGGTCGCGGTTGCGTTTAGCGACGCGTCCCCGCGTTCCACCTCGTAGAACATGACCCAACCATCGTCGCGCCGTGCGAACGCGGCTTCCTTAGCAGCAAGGGAGGCTATCTGCGGGCAACGCTGCCCCGCATTTCACCAGTGCGTCGGCGCGTGGGCCGACAGCGCGCAGGATCGTGCTCCTCGCCGCGACTCCATCCCATCCCGAATAGAAGACGTTGAGTGCGCCCGCTTCCTCGAGGACGGTCGGATCCTCGACTCCGCCGAGATCGACGGCGTCTGGTCCCGGTGCGAGCGCCGGCACGGCATCGATTGCGAACGTAATGCCGTCGGACGAGTGCCCGTGAAACGCGCGAGAAATCTTGCAATCGGGCTCATCGTCGAGACGCGGCACGGCGCGTACGAAGATCTGGCGCCCCTCGTCGTACGCGAACGGGCTGAGGATGTACTCGCCGGCCCTTGCGGGCCCTCCGGTGAAACGAAGCGGGGTTGAGTCCGCGAGTTCGAGCGTCACGCGCCCTGGCCCGTATTTTGCGTCAAGCCGCCGTCGAGCGTAAAGGTGCTCCCCGTCGCGTAGTCCCCCGCCGGCGAGGCGAGCCATAAGACGAGTCCTGCAACCTCGTCGGCGCGGCCGCCACGCCGCAGCGGAATCGTCGCTTCGTCGTTCGCTCGTTGTTTTGGGTCGTCGATGTCCTTCTGGTTCATCGGAGTTAAAATCATACCGGGAGCAACGCTCACCGCCGTAACGCGGTCGGGCGCGAGCTCGAGGGAGAGACAGCGAGTCAGGTTGCGGAGGCCACCCTTGCTGGCGCAATAGTCGCTCGCCCCAGCGCGCGGAAGCTCTTCGTGAACGGACGTGATGTTGACGATCTTCGCGCGCACGCCCAACGAATCGCGATCGGTCGCCGGTGGGAGGCGACGCAAGAACGCGCGCGTGCATAGGAACGGTCCGGTAAGATTGGTATCGAGCGCGGCCTTCCAAGCTGCGAGTGTCATATCACGCACAGCGACACCGCCGGCGTCGATTCCGGCCGCGTTGACGAGGAGCGTCGCCGCGCCGAGCGTGGCGGAGGCTTCATCGAAATAACTCTCGATCTCCGCCTCCGCGCATACGTCGAGGTGCCGCATGAACGCACGCTGCCCGGCCGCCTCGATAGCAGTCTTCGTTCCATCGGCGCCGGCTACGTCGTGGAGATAGCTGACGGCGACGTCGGCACCCGCAGCGGCGAAAGCACGGGCGACCGCCGCGCCGATCCCCGAATCAGAGCCTGTTATGATCGCGACGTGGCCGCCGAGCGAGCCACGGGAAACTCGCGTCGCTGTCGTCGCATGACCAATCATGCGCCCGGTCCTTCGCGATGGGATTTGAAGGGCGCGAGCCACGCTTCCCCCGCAATGTAGATCGACGCCCCAAGAAGCACGATGTCTTTGGCCAAAAGTTGGCCGAGCATCCCGAGGAACGGGAAAGATTCAGCGGTTGCGTACACGGCCATCGCCGGTGTTGTAAACAAGAAACTCGTCGTCACCAGAAAGGTGCCTACGGCGAGCAAGCCGCCCAGCGCCGAGAGCCGAGAGCCGAGCCGCGATCGGCCGCGTCGCAATGAGCAGTCCGGCAACGATCTCGTAGGACCCGATAATGCCGGCGCTCACCGGTAAACCAAACGCGCCCAGCATCCAGGACATAAAGGGGCTGTGGGCTATCAGTGGCATGACTGCTGCCTGCTCGTAGGGTTGAAATTTTAGGAAGCCGACCCAAATAAGGACCAGCGCGAGTCCGTAGCGCAATACAGCGGTGCCGACCGCACTGAACTGCGAAGCGATTTCGGTATCGCGATGACTTGAAGCAAGTGGGCGTGAAGCTGAAAAGGTTGGCATGTGATCGTTGTCCTTTATCGGAGATCGTTGGGGATCGAGCGCGGGGGCAGGTTACAGCGACGCGAGCGCGTTCCGGGCCACGATGGCCTGGAAGGGGTCGAACTCCGGGCTCATGTTGAGCGCCCGCTTTAGAAAAGCGCGCGCCGCCGGAGCTTGACCGGACGCACGAGCGATTAAGCCAGCATGATAAAACAACCGCGGGTCGTTGGTGCCTAGTCGCAATGCGGCCCGCATTGCCGAGCGCGCTTCGACGAATTTCCCTGCTTTGAAGGCCGCCCACGCGAGAGCGTCGGCGCCGAGAATATCGCGCCTGCTGACGTACTCTTGCTTTGCGGAGTCATAAGCCCACGTCGCTTGGCGATCGTGATCGGCATCGAACATGACGAGTTGGCGGTTGTACATGATGCCGTTGATTCGGCTGAGGTGACCGATGAAAGCGACAAGATCGTATTGGCGCTTCGCAGACGCCTTGTCGCCCGCCAGCGCATAGACGTCTCCAAGCTCGGCAACGAAGGTCGGATCGGGAAGAAGTTCAATCGCTGCAGAATAGTCAGCCTCTGCCCTTGTATAGTCACCGCGTGCGGCGTCGAGTCGGCCGCGCGAAGCGAGGGCTCGAAAATACCCGGGATAGATTCGCAGGGCGTCATCGTACCTTTCCTGAGCCTTTGCATAATCGCCCGTGAAGAAATCGGCATCTCCAAGTTGCCAGGAGTACCAGGCGACCCGCTCGGGTGAAGCAGCGCTGCGTTCCAGCTCGAGCGAAAGCGCGACCGCAAACGCATCTTTCGCGGCGGCGTTGGCACCATGGAGTGCCGCTAGCCTCGCATGCCTTGTTGCAACGTTTTCATCCATGTCGCCATTTCTCAGGCGAAGACGCGTGTACGCGTCCTCGGCCGCGGGATAGTTGCCAAGTTCGGCATATGCGTCGCCGAGCAGCGCGTAAGGTGTGCCCGAACCGTCTAAGCGCGCGAGCGTACGAGCGTCGTCGCGCGCCGCCGCAAACTGGTGCGACGCGAACTCCGCCATCGTGCGCGACGTGAGACCCGGCACGTTTCGTACCGAGGGAACGACCTCTAGGGAATGGCGCGCGGTTCGCAAGGCGAGTTCCAGATCCGAAAACGCGCCGCTCTCGCGCAGGCGCTGCAAGTAGAGCGTCGAGAGCCGGTTGAGGAGATCCACATCGTCTGGATTGTGAGTGAGCTGCTGCTCGAAGAAGGTAGTCTGTTCGCGAGACTGCAGGGCCGAATCGGCCGCGGAGGGCGCTCCCGCGACCATCAACGCCGAGCCCGCGGCTCGCTCTGCGAGCCAATCGCGAAGTCGAAATGACCCAAGCACGAACACAGCGATTGCCGCAAAGACGCACGCGCGCAGCGCGAAGCCGCGGAGGCGCATGCTCGCCGTCGCTGCGTTCACAACTTTGAAACCGTTCGTCCCTGACGCCCGAACGGTGCGCACACCGCCGCCTGCTTGAATCGGCGGCGGTGCTGATCCGCGTTCGTGATATTGACCTACTGGAAAAACGGCGAGCGTTCGTGACCGGGGGCGTCCGGCTGGTGCGGGTCCGCCACGAAGGGAAATTTGTTGCGATACGGTTTATCGTTCTTTAAGACGTGGTCCGTCAGCAATTGCCCGTTGTTGAGGAGCGTGAAGACGAGGGTGGGTGTGTCCTCGAGACGGCGGCCACCGTTCTTGAGCAGGCCGCCCTCCGCATTATCTCCACCGCCGGGGCCGGAGTTCGCTACCTTAGGATCCAGAAACAGATAGTCGCCATGCGTCACGGTCGTTGCAAGCACCATCTGTGCGTGCGCATCATCGGTCCCGAGCGCTTTGAGCGACGCCACGATCGCTGGCTTGAAAACCCCTTGCGCGTCGGCCTCCGGATTCGACGTTCCGAACTTGTCTTTGAGGGCTGATGGGATCAGCGCATTGTTGACGAGCGGGAAGCCTTCGCGGTCGAGGGTCTTCCATTCACCGGACCCCGCGATCGCGCCATCATCCCCCGCCGTCTGAACGGATTGGCGTTGCGTCGCCGCCTCGAAGCCAACCTTGCCGGCGGAACCCTTGAGCATCGAGACGGGTAATTCCAGCGCGGTAATGAGCGTATTGAACCCGGCGTACGTGTCGCGGCCACCGCGCCGTCCGAGAAGAGACGCATCGGGATGGCCCGGATTCATCATCGCGGACGCGCCGAACAAATTCGTACCCGTGTCGTCGAGAAAGAACGGGTCATCCATGACACCCGCAAAGAATTTCACGCCCGTCGCGGGATCGGTCGTAATGACGGGCGCGTTCGGGGCCGGGAGTTGCGTGGCGATGGTGGTTTGCGCCGTAAAATGCGCGCCATTCGGTAACACGATCGTCGCAGTTTGCGCGGTCAGACGACCGACACCCGGTGCATATGTCACATCGATATTTTCGTCGGGACGCGGATTGCCGGAATTCGAAATCATCCAGCGATAGCGAAGATGCGGGTCGAAGATCGACATGCCGAAGTGCTCACCCGGAATGATGAAGCCTTGCGTCCCCATGATCAGAACGATCTTCGAATTGTCGCTGGGATCGAGGAAAGCGAACTGATCCGTGATGTTCGCGCCGCGGTCTTGCGTTGATATCGGCGAGTCGATGTGATTGGAGGCGACGGTGCGAACGGGCAACGCCAACCATACGACCAGAGCACCAGCCCCGAGCAATACGCCTAGGGGTGTTATGTATTTCGCGTGACTCATCGCTACATCGTGCCTTTCATCGAGCCCTTCATCATCTGGCCACCCATGGCGGCGGCCTTCGATTTACACATCATCGTCATGTGCTTTTGCGTCATCGTTTTCTTGTCCATCATGCCGCTGTCCATGTGCATCATTGCCATGTGCTCTTTATCCGCCATAGTATAGGCCTTCGTTTGCGTGTTCATCATGACAACGGGGTCTCCGGCGGCGCATTTCGGCATGGCCATGGACCCGTGCATGCTGTCCATGGCGAACGCGGATTGGACGTTTCCGACGACGAGCACGGTAAAGATGAGTGCTGCTAAGCATTCGGTTCATTCGATCTCCTAAGATAAAGAAATTGCGGTCCGCGCAAGCGATTCAGTATAACGTCGCGGCCAAGCGGGTCTCAATGAAATTTCGGTCCGAAACGGACAGATAGGACACTACGCGCTGGAGGGGATAGGGCGGCGACGGCTATGTAGGAAGCGAAGTCCGGCGACCGCGATGCCCTCGACGTCCTCGTCCCGTCGCGCCTCGATCACGTACCAGCCGTCGTATCCGATCGCGTCCAGCGCCGCAAACGTCTCGGACCACCCGACTTGTCCAGTGCCCGGGGCCGCGTTGTCGTTCTCGGCGATTTGCACGTGCCGCAGCCGGGCGCCGGCCGAGAGAATCGCGCCGCTGATCGACGACTCGGCCACGTGCGCCTGATAGGTATTGTAAAGAACCCCGAGGTTCGGTTCTCCAACCGCGTCGACGAGACGGCAGGCCTCGCCGAGCGTACGCGCCGAGCAGTCCACACTGTCGTCGCGACCGCCTAGAGCGAGCGTGACGCCGAGTTCGCCGGCATGCGCCGCGACGCCGGCGAGCATCGCCACACCGAAACGGTCGTCTGTAAATTGAAACAAAGCCACATAGTATGGTGAGCATCGAGGACTGCACAGGCGTCGATCAACCCGCGAATATGCGGCTCGGTCGCAATCGAGGATGGCGCCGTGTCCGCGACGGTGGCCTCGAGCCGGAATCGTGTAAGGTGGTCCCGCACGACCCGAATCGAATCAAGATCGGGTGTATCGGCTAGGTGCAACTCCACACCGTCGAAGCCCGCGCGTGCGATCCGTTCGAGGCGCGCGAGCCTATCAGCGGGCGGCTCAGTATTCGATATCGCAACAGCCACCCCGAATTTCACCCTCGCAGTCTACGCCGAGGACGGCCCGGGGCAACGGAAGTTGCGTCAGATCGGTCACTTAGCGATTCGGGCCCTTGAAACGGAGGAAAGTCCGTTTCGCGCGTAAACTGCGGGTCGCAAAGAAACATGGCGGGAAAAAAGCAGCGGCGAAGTCGACGCGGCCTCGTCCTGAGCGAGGTTGGCATCGCTCGCGTCAACCGCGCGCGGCGCCGGCGCGAACTAGATCGGAACGACGGTTCGCGGATATCGCTCGAACAACTCGGCGCCGCCGCTGGGCTGTCCGCAAAAACGATGTCGCGTTTGCTCAGCCGCGATGTTCCAGTCGATCGGCGCACGATCGAGCTGCTTTTCGCGGAATTAGGCCTGACCCTTGAGACGGAGGACGTCAGCCCCCCGACCGCGCGCGTTCTGCCAGATCGCGCGGATCTACCGGATTATCGCACACCGCTGTTTGGTCGCGAACACGAGCTCGCCCGCTTAAACGAACTCGCGCATGAGCGCATGGTCGTTACGCTTACGGGACCCGGCGGGGTCGGCAAGACGCGGCTCGCGGTCGAATGGATGCGGCGCATGGATCTGACGTACTCCCATATTGCGTTCCTCGATCTTTCACTGCTTACGGGCGCCTCAACCTTACGCGACGATATTGAAGACGTGCTTGGCGATGTCGCCGCAAATGGGGAAGACATACTGCTCGTCCTCGACGGATGCGAGCATCTTATCGATGCGGCCGCGAAAGCGGTTAATGAACTGCTGCATAAGATGCCGCAACTCAGCGTGCTAGCGACCAGCCGCGAGCCTCTCGGCGTTAGCGGCGAAGCGGTCGTGCGGCTTGCGCCGCTGGCGGTTCCCGAGGCAAAACGGGACTTGCGCGCGGTGAGCGCACTCACATTTCCCGCCTTTGCCATGTTCGTCGAGCGGGCGCGGTCCTTCGACGACAACTTTACGCTCGGCGATGACGCGGTGCCGCTCGTCGCCGAAATCGTGCGTAGTCTTGGGGGCGTGCCATTAGCGCTCGAGCTTGCAGCCGCACGAACGGCAATCATGGCGCTTCCCGATCTGTTGACGAGCTTACGAGACCATCTCGAAGCGCTTTCCGAAGGTCTGCGCGTCGGCGTCCCGCGCCATCGTTCCGCGCGCGCGTTGATAGATTGGAGCTACGAACTGCTGACGCAGGAAGAGCGCGAACTCTTTCTTTGCCTGGCGGCGTTCATGGGATCGTTCTCCGCCGCCGGGGTCGCAGCAGTTTGCCCGGGACGGCCAGCGGCGCACTCTGTCGGTGAAATTCTCAACGGGCTCGTGCGTAAATCACTCCTCGTCGTTGCTGCCTCGGGTCAGGTGACGCGGTTTCGTATGCTCGAGACGATCCGTCAGTACGCTGAGGCGAAGCTCTTAGAGAGCGGCGATGCGGCCGCCGTGAAGCTACTCCATGCGCTGTACTACTACGACGTCGCCCTGTCAGCCGCGCACGCAGCTGGAACGTCGAATCAAGAAATCGCACTGCGCGGCCTCGAACCGGACATTGCGAACCTGCGCGAAGCGCTCAAATGGTCAACGAACGCGAGTAAGAACCGCTACCTCGGCGCAGCGATCGCGGCTCAGCTCGTCGAGATTTGGGACGCGCGCGGCGACTTCATCGAAGCGGAGGAGTGGTTGCGGCATGCGCTGGATTCGGACAGCGAACTCCTGACGATCCAGAATCGGGCGAGACTTCATGAAGGTCTGGCACTGGTCTCGTATCGGCGCGGTCGACTCGCAGAAACCGTGCACGAGGCATCGAGCGCTTTGAGTGAATATGCGTCCATCGATGACTCCGCGGGCAAGCTGCGAGCCCGCGATCTCGTCGGGCTAGCCGTGATGGATGCCGGCGAACACAAAAGTGCGCGCGAGCAATTCGAGGAGAGTCTTACTGAAGCGTGGACCACGAACGATCCGCGCGCGATCTGCTCCGCGCTGAACAATTTGGGGCGCCTCACGGGAGAGCACGAGCGGCGATTCGATGCGGCGATGCCGCTCTTCGTTGAGAGTCTCGCGACCGCTCGTGCGGGCGGCCTTCTCTCGCAAGCGGTCTGGGCGTTAACGAGCCTCTCCGAATGCGCGCTCGCGCTCGAGCTGTACACCGTCGGACTCACCTACGCGCGGCTTGGAATCGCCGACGCGGAAAAGATCGGCAACCGCGAAGCGATCGCCAATTTGGCTTTGCAGGCGGTTGCGCACCTCCTGCGCAGCCAGGGCTGGACGAGTGCCCGAGACGCGATCATCTTTGCGTCGGAGGCCATCCTTGATCTGCCGTACCGAGCGCCCATCGCCGCGCGGCTCGACGACATCGGGGTTGCCCTTCTTGCGGCAGGCGAGCCACGTCGAGCCGCGATCTTGCTCGGCGCAAGCGACGCCTTTCGGCGGCGCGGCGAGACGCTGATCGGCGGTCGCGCCGGCCAGCGTCAACCGATCGCGCGAGCGGAAATTCGCGCGACATTGGCTCGCGGTGAAGCTGAAGCACTGCACTCGCGCGGCGCGTCCCTTTTCCTAAACGACGCATTTCGTGAGGCCCTGCTTGAGGCGGACTCAGACACGTTACGCTAGCCTCACCAGAAACTCTGTCATGAGCCGCCGTTTCGTCCAAATGCGGCCGTGGAACGGAGTCAAGATGGATATGCGCGGACTAGCTGCCGGCGGCCGGAACGATCGCTCTTGACGTTTATACGTACGCGGATATGGCAGTCCGAGCACGGCCCGCAAGTCAAGTACCCTCCAAAGTCGTGCAAATCTTGGCGCAAAAAGCATACTTCGCCAGCCTCGCCAACGAAGACGGCGACGAGCCCAAAAACCGACGTAGCGGTGCCTCCGCGCTGCTGCGCTACGGCGTCGGACTCGGCGCAGCCGCTGACTATGCCGGAGCTCGGCCTGCCTTCCGTGCATGGTTACCGTGGCCTATTGCGGGATTGCTTCTCGGAGCGGCTACTCTCATCGTAAGCGAAGGATCTGCGACCCAGCTTGGTGCCACCGATTGGTCGAAGTGGACTGCGAGCGACTGGAGCAGTAATACCGTAACGCGGTCTCTGTACGGCTTGTTGACGGCCTTCTTTCTATGCAACCGACGGTATCGGTCCCGACCTCATGGCCGCCTCGCGAAGCGCCATCCGCAACATAATCGCGCACCTCGAACGAACCTATGGTCTCGCGCGCGCTGATGCGTACATGCTCTGCAGCGTCGCCGTCGACCTCAAGATCTGTGAGATCGTCGACGCGCCGCACTGGGTGGTCGCGGCATTCTTGCCGCTTTCGATCTTCGCGCGAGCGACCGTTCGTCGGATTCACCGAAGAGCGGCCGGAGATTGCGTTCGCGGCGATGCAGGTAGTCGACACCGTTTATCGACGTCGGCCGCCGTTGCAAGCGCGTTCGCGTGTTGGCGGCGCGCATTCGCGATCGAGCGTCGTGACTCGGGCGAGTACGGCCAACGGCCTACGTTCTGGCACACGACGCACACGAGAAGCCGATCGTGGTCAACGTGCATATCGCGCCAGTAGCCACACCGCTCGGTATAGTGATGTGCCACAGGGAACGCAGCGGCTTCTCTTGTCGTCATCGGGTCGTTCTCGACAATTCTGATTGGTTCGGCGGCGCGATGACGAGCGCGTGGCGGAGAGTCGCGAGCGAATCGACCGAACGCATGCGCCGCCGCCGCGCAGCGCTCGATCGAAGTGAGGACGTTGCGGCGTTCGAAGTTGCGGTGAATTGTGCTATAATTCGCCGCAGATGGCGCGGCGAACGTATATCTGGGAGCGTCCGACGTGGCCCGCGTGGGAGTTCGACGCGGCGCGGCTCCTGGTGCCGCTCGGGACGGCGCGGCGCGCGCAGGGCGAGCTCGACGCACGGATCGCGAGCCTCAGCTTCGACGATCGGAGTCGTATCGAGCTCGACGCGCGGACGGACGAGGCCGTCGAAACGACGGAGATCGAGGGCGAGCCGGTCAGTCGCGCCGACGTTCGATCGTCGATCGCGCGACGGCTCGATCTCGATCGTGGCGGCGTTCCCGCCGCCGTCATCGCGCCGGGCGTCGTCGATCTCACGCTTGACGCCACGGTCGACTACGCCTCGCCGCTGACGCGTAAGCGCATCGACGGCTGGCACGCGGGGCTCTTTCCGCTCGTCGCGGGCCGCCGGCGCTCGATTGCGATCGGCACGTGGCGCGACGATGCGACCGGGCCCATGCAGGTGGTCTCCGGGCGGATCGACGCGCCGGTCGTGCACTTCGAGGCGCCGCCCGCGCGTCGCATCGCACCCGAGATGGCCGCGTTCCTCACGTGGTTCGAGGGACCGACCTCGCTCGACGGCCTCGTGCGCAGCGCGCTCGCGCACCTCTGGTTCGTGACGATCCATCCGTACGACGACGGCAACGGCCGTATTGCCCGCGCGATCGCCGACATGGCGCTGGCCCGCGACGCCGAGTCGGGCCGCCGCTATTTCAGCATGGCACGCCAGATCAACGCGGAGAAGCGGCGGTACTACGACGCGATCGAAGCTGCCCAGCGCGGCGATCTCGACGTCACGGAGTGGCTCGCGTGGTATCTCGCGACGTACGTCCGTGCCATCGATACGACGAGCGCGAGCACGGCCGACGCGTTCCGCGCGCACGCGTTCTGGCGCGCGCACGACGGGATCGCCTTCTCCGAACGTCAGCGGCGCATCCTCGACCGCACGTTGCACGGGTTCGAGGGCAATCTCACGGCGAAGAAGTGGGCCGCGCTCGCGAAGACGTCGATCGACACCGCGCAGCGCGACGTCGCCGATCTGGTCTCGAAGGGCGTGCTGCGAGCAAATCCCGGCGGCAGCAAGAAGACGAGCTATGCGCTCATCGGCTACACCGAGGTCTAACTCCCGCTTGGGTTGCGTCGCCACGTGGCGAGCAGGCGCGCTTCGTTCTCGGACGTGAGGCCGGCACGCAGCGTTCGCGAGGCGGCACGTGCGCGCAAGTCGGCGAGCACGTCGCGAACCGTCTCGGCGAGCGGTCGAAGCACGAGCCCGGTGCGCCTGGCCTTCGCGTTGCTCACGTTACGGAAATCGCGCGCTTCGGGCACACATCAGGGCACCAGAGCGGGAGCTCGACCCACGCGCGACATCCTGCGCGAGGAGAAATGGCTCTGAGACCCACGTGAAGCGCGCGTCGGAGCCGGTCGCATCGAGCGCGGCGTAGAGGACGTCGCCGATCGTGAGCGCGCGCGGATCGCCGACGACGTCGTAGGTGCCGGCAAGCTCGCGTTCGAGGGCCGAGACGACGAACGCGGCGGCATCGCGCGCGTCGATGAGCTGCACGCGCATGCGATGGTCGCACGGTGCGAGCACCTCGCCGCCGCGTGCGACGCGCGCCGGCCAGTACGTGAAACGATCGGTCGCGTCGTGCGGCCCGACGGCGAAGCCGTAGCGCGCGACGAAAACGCGGTCGGGTCCGAGCAGCTCGACGAGATCGCGCTCGCAGCGCGCCTTGTGTGTGCCATAGAGCTCGAGGTCTTGCGTCGCCGTCTGCGCGCCGTCGGGCAGCGGTTTCGTCGGCGAGTCCTCGTCGGGTGCGTCGTTGGGATACGCGAAGACATCGATCGAGCTCACGAACGCGTAGCGCGCGCACGAGTCGCGAATCGCGAGCGCGCTCGCGCGCACGGTGTCGGGCGTATAGCCGCTCACGTCGACGACGGCGTCGGCTCCGACGTCAGCGATCTGCGCGACATTGCCCGGAACGTCGCGATCACCGCGCACGAGCGTCGTGCGGCCCGCGAAAAGGTCGGCGTCCGTCGTCCCACGGTTAAAGAGCGTGACGCGATGGCCCGCCGCAAGCGCCGTCTCGACGATGTGTCGCCCGACGAAGCTCGTCCCGCCGAGAATCAGCAGATGCATGACGCCGCGTTCAGCGTTCGCGCCGCGTGGCCTTGGCACGCGTGAGCTCGTCGCTCTACAATGCAGCGAAGATGGCAGCGAACGGGAATCTCGAGTGCATCGGTGGGCCGGGCGCGACGGCGAGCACATAGCCTGCTCCGAGCGAAGCGAGCGTGCGCACGAGCGCGTCGTACGCTTCGAGATTGCCGAAAAAGGCCGCCGCCGTGAAACCACACGTCGGCCACCGAGTGATGACCAGTTCCGTATCGGTCGATCGAGACGGCCGAGGGTTGGTCGCCTGTCGACATCACCTTCGGATATCATCGAGGAGGAAGTCGTTCGTCGAATTGATCGACGTTCGAGTACGCTGTTGTGGTTCACTCCGCCGTTCGACGGATCGCCGCTGCGTTGACCTCGGGGCTTGCCGCGGCCTCGAAGCGTGCGAAGTTTCTGGCGAAGAGTTCGACGAGATCGCATGCGGCCGCGTCGTACGCTGCGCGTTCCGACCACGCGCGCCGCGGATCGAGCACGGCGGTCGGAACGTTCGGCACGGCATTCGGGATCGCGAGCCCGAAGAACGGCTCGGTCGTCGTCGCGACGTCTTCGAGCGAGCCGTCGAGAGCTGCGGTTACCATCGCGCGGGTATGCGCGATCGCCATGCGCTTCCCGACGCCGTACGCGCCGCCCGTCCAGCCGGTATTGACGAGCCAGCACGTGACGTTGTGCGCGTCGATGCGCTCGCCGAGGAGCTTCGCGTAGACCGTCGGATGGTGGACCATGAACGGCGCACCGAAGCATGTCGAAAACGTGGCGCTCGGCTCGGTGACGCCTTTCTCGGTACCCGCGACCTTCGCGGTGTAACCCGAGAGGAAATGGTACAGCGCTTGAGATTTCGAGAGGCGCGAGATCGGCGGCAGGACGCCGAACGCATCGGCCGTGAGCATGGCGATCGTCTTGGGGTGGCCCGCGCGCGAGCTCGCGACGACGGACGCAATGTGATCGAGCGGATACGCGGCGCGCGTGTTCTCAGTGATCGCTTCGCTCTCGAGATCGAGCGCGCGGGTCTTCTGGTCGACGACGACGTTCTCGAGAACGGCGCCGAAACGGTGGGTGGCGGCCCAGATCTCGGGTTCGGATTGCGCTGAGAGCCGGATGACCTTCGCATAGCAGCCGCCCTCGAAATTGAAGATGCCGTCACTGGACCAGCCGTGTTCATCGTCGCCGACGAGCGGTCGCGCGGCATCGGCGGAGAGCGTCGTCTTGCCGGTGCCCGAGAGTCCGAAGAAGAGTGCGGCATCACCCGCGGCGCCGACGTTTGCGGAACAGTGCATCGGGAGCGTGCCGCGCAGCGGCATCAGATAGTTCATGACGGTGAAGACCGACTTCTTGATTTCGCCCGCGTACTGCGTGCCGCCGATGACGACGAGTTTCCGTGAGAAGTCGATGATGACGAAATTTTTCGCGCGGGTACCGTCGCGCTCGGGGTGCGCCTCGAAGTCGGCCGCGTCGACGACGGTGAACTCCGGCGTGAAGGAGGTGTCGTTCGCATCGCGGTTGATGAAGAGCGTTCGTGCGAAGAGCGCGTGCCACGCATACTGCGTGACGACGCGAATTGAGAGCCGAAACGCGGGATCAGCGCCAGCGTAGGCGTCGACCGCGTAGAGCTCGCGGCCCGAGAGATACTCTCCGACTCGGTTCAGGAGCGCGTCGAAGCGTTCGCGCTCGAAGGGCTGGTTCGCTTTCCAATCGATGTGCGTCTCGCTGCCGGGCTCGCGTACGAAGAATTTATCTTTGGGCGCACGGCCTGTGAACGCGCCGGTGCGCACGAGCAACTGACCGTCGGGCCCGAGCTCGCCCTCGTTCCGAGCGAGTGCGGCCTCGTAGAGGGCGGGCACCCCAAGATTGTAAAATACGCGCGCGTCGGCGGCGATTCGAAGGTCCGCAAGCGTCGTCGCGATCGAGGCGTTCGATGTATTCGTGAGCACGGAGTGGCCCTCAGCGGTAGTGTGAGCGACTGCTATGGAGTGGCGCTCGGCGCCGGTGACGCGCCGGTCGGAACCGATTGCACCGGCTGCGGACCGCCGGGCGCTCCGGGAGCTCCGGGGATATCCGACGGTCGCCGCGGCACACGCTTCATCGACCCCGATACGATCTTATTGAAGTCGAGATGGACGTCGAGGAGCAAGTCGAGCGACGAGTTGTTGATCCCGAACGGCGCGGGAAATGGGAAGCCCTGACGACGTTGCTTGAGGTTGACGAAGTTGACCGTGACGCCGAACGTGGGATCGACCTGCTTCGTCGCCGAGATAACGAAGAGACCAAAGTAATTCGGAAAGGGATAATTGAACGGAAAATCGAGCCCACCCCAGAGATACGTTCCCGAGACGTTCACACCGCTATTCACCGGGAGAATGGCGGTGGCCGACTGTTGCGTCGTGTAGAGCCGGCCCTTCGGGAGATCGAGTCCCGGCGGGAGCCCGGCTGCGGCGTCGGGACTCGTGTAATGATTCGCCGTGTTGCCGGTGACGTTGAGCACGAAGACCAGGTCATGCAGCGGCTTGATCGCCGGCGTGACGTACGTGAGCCCGACGTAGTCCTTGTGCCAATCATAGGAGCCGGCCGGGCAGCATCTCCGGTGCCGCATCTCGAGGCCACCTTCGACGGTGAAGCGTCCCGAGCGATAGTCAGCGTGGAAGGCCTGGACGACGTCGCGAGTCGCGCCCGGATAGATCGTACGACCGCCGAGGACGACGGACGAGAGACTCGCATCGAACGCACCATCGGAAACACGGTCGTACGATGCGCTCACGCCCTTCGCGATCGGAATCATAACGGTTCCGTTGATCTCCACGTAGCCGTTCGTCGGGCCGACCGGTACGTGAGGACCGCCGTTGACATCGAAGCCATCGCTCGTCGTCGTCCAGCTCGTCGTCGGCACGATGTCGACGACTGGGAGGTGGCCGCCGGCAACTTGCGGATCGGCGGCGGCGACGATCGGCGAGCCGGTAACGGCCGCCAAGGCACTCGTCGCAATGAATCGACCGACGCGGGAACGCTTGAGCATCGAGCCCTCATTCCATAAGAATACTGCCCCGGGCGATGCCGAAGCAGGCGGGAGTCGTTCCATACGCGACGGTTCGAGCGCGCGTTTGCCACTGACATCGTCGGTGACAAATCTTCCCAGCTGCTCGGGCCTAGCGCGAAACTTTTCTTATATTACACCGACGTAGTTGATTTGTCATCATCCCAACGATAATTTACGGTGGGCCGGCCTCACTCGGCCACGTCGACCGCATCGACGTTCTCTAGAAGTCGATTGAGCAGCGCGAGCAACGTCTTGCATTGCGTCGCGGTCAGCGGCATCAGAAGCAGTCGCTCGCGCTCGAGGGCGACCGCCATGATTTTGTCATGCAATCGGCGGCCGCTCGGCGTGAGGCTCGCGAAGCGTTCGCGACGGCCCGAATCCGGGGGGAAACTAATGTGTTTATTGAGCGAGAGTGCATCGAAGCTTCGGCTGACAGCTGACTTGTCGAGCCCCGTCCGCTCGCAGATCGCACTCGCCGTGCTGCCCGGTGCGATCGCGAGATGGCAGAGTACGCGCCAATCCGTTATCCCGACGCCGAAACGCTTCCGGTAGGCGACCGATGCACCGTTGGTAAGTTTGTTCGAGAGATGGTTCAGCATGCCCGGGACGTAGCGCGTCAGATCGAGCATTCGCTCGCTTTCATCGCTCATGCGTTGTCGGCTCTCGAAGCTGCGCTCATGGCGACCATTTCGCATGCCCGTCTACGGCATCCCGCGATGCGATACGAATTAATGGAGAATCCGACAGGATGAGTTGATCTGTCAAGGAAATATGTTTCGTAGCACATCTTCAAAGCCGGTGCGACGGGCCAGGCTGCTTTGTCATTGGCATCCGTCTCCTGAACCGCGCTCGCGCGGTACTCTCGCTGGAGCATGCATGGCGTCAACGATCTCTCGAGTCGACTTCGTCCGAGCGGGTCTCGGAGCTACCGGCGCGCTGGTCGTGGCTGGAAGCGCGAAAGCTCTCGCCGCGACCTCGCAACACCTAAAAATCGGGTTCATCAGCCCGCGTACGGGTCCGCTTGGGGGATTCGGTGAGACGGATCCCTACGTACTCGGGCTGGTGCGGGCAACGCTCGATCACGGCTTCACGATCGGCGGCACGCGATACGATGTAACGATTCTCGACCGCGACTCACAGTCCGATCCGTCGCGTGCGAGTCAGCTCGCCAAAGAACTGATCGGCCGCGATGGCGTCGATATGATGCTCGCCATCTCGACACCGGAGGTCGTGAATCCGGTTTCCGACGCTTGCGAAGCTGCCGGCGTTCCATGCTTGAGCACCGTGCTGCCGTGGGAATCGTGGTACTTCGGGCGTGGTGCGAAACCGGGTGCGCCATCGCCATTCAAATGGTCGTTTCACTTCAGCTTCGGCGTGCGCGAGTTCGTCGAGACGTATCTCTCGGAATGGCAGCAGCTCTCGACGAACAAAAAGGTCGGCGTTCTCTATCCCAACGACGCCGACGGCAACGCGTTTCGCGAGCACGTCATTCCCGAGCTCCGACGAGGCGGTTACACGGTCATCGATCCCGGTGGCTATCAGGACGGGACGACCGACTACTCGGCGCAGATATCGCGCTTCAAAGCCGAGCAATGCGAGATCTTCAACACCCTACCGATTCCGCCGGATTTCGTCGCGTTCTGGCGCCAGGCGGCACAACAGGGTTACACGCGGATGGTGAAGATCGCGGAGGTCGCGAAGTTCGGGCTCTTCCCCTCGAGCATCGAAGCACTCGGCTCGCTCGGAAACGGCATCGCAACGGGCGCGTACTGGCATCCGATCTTCCCATACAAATCGTCGTTGACCGGTATCAGCTCACGTGCGCTCGCCGACGGCTACGAGAAGTCCAGCGGTCGTCAATGGACACAACAACTCGGTGCGACGATGTCGCTCTTCGACTCGGCGTTCGCGGGCTTGCGTCGATCCGGGGCGCCGAAAAACAAAGGTGCGATCGCGAAGGCGTTGACAAAACTCAAGGTCACGACGACGGTCGGAACGATCGATTTCTCGCGCGGACCGGTCGGGAATGTCGCTACCACGCCGCTTGTCGGCTCCCAGTGGATCAAGAATCCCGCCGGCAGTAAATACCCGTATTCGCTCGTCACGACCGAGCACGCTGTCGATCCGAGCGTGCCGATCATGGCGAAGCTCCAGCCGTACGGCCACGCTTGATCGTCACGTGATCGCTCGTGAACTCGCGTTGGATCTCGTCGTGTCGCAGGGCGTCACCATGAGATTCGCTGCCTTGGTCGCGGTAGCGGGAGTCGATTTCCGCCTCGGCACAGGTGAAGCCGTCGGGATCGTCGGTCCCAACGGCGCCGGCAAGACGACGCTCCTCAACGTCCTCGCCGGCACGTATGCGCCGACGTCCGGTTCGGTTCTCTTCATGGGCAAGAACGTCTCGCGCCACGGTGCCGCGACGCGCTGCCGGCTCGGGATCGCTCGCTCGCACCAGGTGCCGCGACCGTTCACCGACATGACCGTCTTCGAGAACGTGTACGTCGCCGCGTCCAACGGCGGCGATCTCTCGCGATCCGCCGCCTACGATGCGAGTATCGACTCACTGCAACTCTGTGGCATGCTCTCGATCTCGAATCGTCGGGCGTCGTCGCTGGGACTCTTGGATCGCAAGCGGCTCGAACTCGCGCGTGCGCTCGGGACGATGCCGAAGGTGCTACTCCTCGATGAGATCGGAGCCGGCCTTACCGACGCCGAAGCAAACGAACTCGTCGCGATCATCCGTGATCTACGGGGCCGCTCGATCGCGATCGTTTGGATCGAGCACATCTTGCACGTCTTATTGCAGGTCGTCGAGCGACTGGTCTGCATGGACGCGGGTCGCGTCATCGCCGACGGCGCGCCGCAGGTGGTGCTCGCCCACCCCGACGTCGTCGGGGCTTATCTCGGACGGAGCGTGGCATGAGCGCGCTCGCTGTAGAGAACGTCGTCGCCCGACACGGCCTACTCACCGCCGTCCGGAACGTCTCGTTCGAGATCGTCGAGGGCGGGATCCTCGCCCTCGTCGGCGCGAACGGCGCCGGAAAGACGACGCTGCTGCGCACGATCGCGGGCGCGCACCGAGCATCGTCGGGCCGAGTCGTGCTCGACGGCATCGATGTGACTGCAATGCGCGCCGATCGTCGCGCGCATCTGGGTATCGCGCTCGTCCCCGAGGGTCGCCGACTCTTCACGAGCCTCACCGTCGCGGAGAATCTGCATGTCGCGGGCCGAACCGGCCGTAGCGGGCGCTGGAACTACGCGACGGTTTTGGATGCGTTTCCGATGCTCAAACCACTGACGCGGCGGCCCAGCGGCTCGCTCTCCGGCGGCCAGCAACAGGCCACCGCAATCGGTCGCGCGCTGATGACGAATCCGAGCGTGCTCTTGCTCGACGAAGTCTCCCTCGGGCTCTCGCCCGCAGCCGTGGACGTCGTCTACGATTCGCTTGCGACCGTGGCTGCTGGCGGTGCGACGCTCGTGCTCGTCGAGCAAGATCTCGGCCGCGCGATCCGGTTCGCGTCCCGCATCGCATGCATGCTCGAGGGTAGCATCGTGCTCGACCGCGCCGTCGGCGACGTTACGAAGGCGGATATCACGGACGCCTACTTCGGCTTGGGCCGCGAACGGAACGGTTCCGCATGATCTGGCTCGATCAAATCGTCCAGGGCGTCTTTCTCGGCTCGTATTATGCGCTCATCGCCTGTGGGCTGTCGTTCTTGTACGGCGTGATGCGCGTCATCAATCTTGCACATGGGAGCCTCGCGGTCGTCGCCGCGTATCTCGTCTACTGGCTCACCGCGCAGGCGAACGTTCCGCTCGTCGGTGCGTTCGCCATAGTCGTGCCGATCATGGCAGGACTCGGTTGGCTCCTGCAGCGCTTTGTTCTCGAGCGAAGTTTACGATCGGGACCGCTCGTGCCGCTCTTGAGCACCTTTGGCCTGGCGATCATCATCGATAACCTTCTCTTCGAGCGCTTTGGCGCCGATACGCAGACGCTCTCGACAAGTATCGGCGACCTCGCGTTCGGCAGCTGGGTGGCACCGGGCGGCATCACGATCGCCCAGCTTTCCGTCATCACGCTCGCCGCCGCAATGACGCTCCTCGGTGGCCTGCAGCTCTTCTTGGACCGCTCGCCGCTCGGCCGTGCCATCCGCGCGACCGCCGACGATCCCGAAACCGCGGAACTCGTCGGCATCGACGCGCGCAATGTCTACGGGGCCGCCGCCGCGATCGCCCTCGCGACCGTCGCGATCGCCGGTATCTTCCTCGGGCTACGCGCGTCGTTTGAGCCCTACGCCGGTGCGACGCAGTTGATCTTCGCTTTCGAAGCGGTCGTGATCGGCGGAGCCGGATCGTTGTGGGGAACGCTCATCGGCGGCATCGTGCTCGGCGTGGCGCAAAACATCGGCGCGCAGATCAATCCGCAGGGTTTCCTCATCGCGGGTCACGTCGTGTTCTTCGCCGTGCTCGGCGCACGCGTGCTGCTCGGCGGACGCTCGCCGCTCCCCGCGCTCGCCAGATTGCGTCGGCAACGAGCATGAGCGCGATGCAGACGATGCGCGTCCGGCGCTGGACCCCCGTATCGATCGGCGCGATGAGCACGCTCGTGCTCGTGGTCTTCTTGCTCGCGCTGGGCCCCGCGTATCTTGGCCCGTATTTCACCGAACGTCTCACGATGCTGTTCGTCTACGTCATTCTCGCGACGATGTGGAACGCTCTTGCAGGCTACGCGGGGCTCGTCTCCATCGGCCAGCAAGCGTTCTTCGGCCTTGGTGCATATGCGGCGATTCGGCTCTCGCACGGCGGCATGCCGGTCTATCCGGCGCTCGTCGTGGGTCCGCTGCTCGTCGGCCTCCTGGCGCTCGCGCTTTCGCCGCTCGCGTTACGCTTGCGCGGCGGCGAGTTCGCGATCGGCATGTGGGTCTTCGCCGAGCTCTCGCATCTCGTCGTCAATCTCGACGGCATCGTGCAGGGTGAAACCGGATCGTCGCTGATCGCCCTCTCCGGAATCGACGCAGGAACGCGTCGCGTCGTCGATTATTGGCTCGCACTCGGTGCGATGACGGTCATCGTCGGACTCGTCTTCGCCCTCTTGCGCAGTCGTACCGGCGCCGGCATTCGCGCGATCCGCGATAGTGAAGAGGCGGCGGCGTCGGTCGGTGTCCGCGTGATGGCGACGAAGCGCCTGATCTTCGTCTTCGCCGCGATCGGTTGTGCGATCGCGGGCGCGCTGACGCTCTCGACGCTCATCAGTTTTCAGCCCAGGACGTATTTCAGCGTTCAATGGACGGCATACATGGCATTCATGACGCTCGTCGGGGGACTCGGGAGCTTCGAGGGTCCGATCATCGGCGCCGTGTTGTTCTTCACGATCGAGACGTTCTTCGGTGGTAGCGGTGTCTGGTATCTCGTCGGCCTCGGCTGTGTCGCGCTCTTCTTCGCACTCGTGCTTCCCCGGGGAATCTGGGGCCTCATCGTGCAGCGCTGGCCCATCGAGCTCATGCCGGTCGGCTACCGGCTCGACATGCCGACACGCGAGTCGCATCCGAAGGCGCCTCAGGATACGATATGAATCTCGACGAGCACTGCCCCTGCGGAACGTGACCGACACGCGAGGCGGAACGGCTCTTCGCGGCCGTTTGCCGACCGTCGGCTTTGTCAGGGCCGGATCGACACCTCGGCATCGCCGTTCGTCGCCGACCCGAGGAACGAGTGAGCGAACGCGGCGATACCGCCAGTTCCGAATGCTTCGATCGTCGGCATCGCCGACGAGGTGCATATCTCGCAAGCGGCCGCCCCGATTGTGCCATCGAGAATCGGAAGAATCCATCGAACGGCGACCGCGCTCTCGCCGGCGATGAACCGGTTTCCCGATTCGACCGACAGCTCCGCGGCGAACGTTTACGCCGGCACGACGACGCGCCCGATCACATCGGATACGGCGTTGCCTCATCCTTGATGGTCACCCATTGCCACTGCGTGAACTCCTCGACGTTCGCCGGCCCGCCGATGCTCGACCCGTTGCCCGAGGCACCACGGCCGCCGAACGGATTGATCCACTCGTCGGCGACCGTCTGATCGTTGATGTGCAGAAGACCGACGCGCAGTCGATTGCCGATGGCGATCGCTCGGCCGATCGAGCGCGAGATGATGCCCGCCGACAAACCGTACTCGGTGGCATTGGCGAGTCCGACTGCTTCGTCGTCGCTGCCGAACGGCGTGACGCATGCGACGGGCCCGAAGATCTCTTCCTTGAACGCGGGCATTGCCGACGTGACGTCGGCAAGGACGGTCGGCTCGTACATCCGGCCGTTATTTGTGCCGCCCGCGACGAGCTTCGCGCCGGCGGCGATCGTCGCATCGACGAGTTTCTTGGCGTGTTCGAGTTGCTCGTCGCTGATGAGCGGTCCAAGAGCCACCTGGCCCGAGGCCGGATCGCCGCACGGCAGGCGCCGCGCGCGCTCGGCGAGCTTCTCGGTGAACTCGCTCGCGACACGTCGCTGAACGAGGATACGGCCGGCGGCCATGCAGATCTGACCCTGATGCAGATACGATGCCCATGCCGCGTTTGAGGCGGCGACGTCGAGATCGGCATCGTCGAGGACGATGAGCGAATTCTTCCCGCCGAGTTCGAGCGACACTTTTTTGAGGTGCTTGCCGGCGAGTTCGCCGACTTTTCGACCCGCCGCGGTCGACCCGGTGAACTGGATCATTGCGACGTTGGGATCGCTGCAGAGCGCAGCTCCGACGGCGGCGCCGCCCGGGAGCACGTGCAGGATTCCCTTCGGCAGCCTGGCTTCTTCAAAAATCTTGGCGAGCGCGTAACCGCCGGCGATCGGCGTCCGCGGGTCCGGCTTGAGAACGACGGCGTTGCCGAGCGCGAGCGCCGGCGCGACCGCACGGATCGCGAGGATGACCGGGAAATTAAATGGTGAGATAACGCCGACGACGCCGAGCGGAACGCGCCGCGCGAAGCTTATCCGCTTCGAGGTGCCGGGGAGGACGAGCCCCTGTGGCTGCGACGCAATCGATGCGGCCTCGTGCAGGATCTCGATTGCCTCACCGATCTCGTAGTCGGCGCGCGGCCCGACCGCGCCGGCCTCGCGTAGGAGCCAGTGCGAGATCTCAGCGGCGTGCGCGGCCATGATCACGGCCGCCTTGCGCATGATGGCCGCCCGGTCGCGATACGCTACGTCGGCCCACGTGATTTGCGCGTCGCGCGCTGCTCTCGTGGCGGCTGCGAGTTGATCTAGGCTCGCCATGCCGATCGTCGTCAGCGTTTTGCCCGTTGCCGGCTCGATGACGTCGTGCGTTGCGGCGGCCGACTGCCAGCCGTCGGAGAAGAGCTTGCCCGACCAGTCATCGCTGTTGAGCCAGGGTGATTCGAGCGTGTCCATGATACCGTGCTCCTTCCTACGTTAGCTAAGCAAAGCGGACGACGGGTTTGATCGCGACGCCGGCTTCGGAATCTGCGATCGCCTCGTTGATCTGGTCGATGGAATAGTACCGAATGAGCTTATCGAACGGGAAAGTCCCCGCACGGTAATGTTCGATGAGGGCCGGGATGAAGGTCTTTGAATGCGCGTTGCCCTCGACCGTCCCGATCAGTCGCCGCCCACCGGTCATGAAGTGCATCTCGTTCAACGTCATCTCGGTTTCCGTCCCCGTGGCGCCGAGGATCGCGCAGACGCCACGTGGCGCAAGCGCGTCGACGGCCGAGCGGATCACAGCCGGCAACGCCGTCGTATCCAGCGTGAAATCGAAGCCGTGGCGCGCGATGCTCACCAGCTTGGCGACGGCGTCGGTGCCACCGCGAATGACGTGCGTCGCACCCAGCTCGTTGGCCACGTCGAGGCGTCGCGCATTGAGATCGACGGCAACGATGATCGCCGCGCCCGCGAGCTTCGCGGCCATGACGGCGGAGAGCCCAACGGATCCCGCCCCGAAGACCGCAAACGATGAACCCGGTGTGACGCGTAACGCATTGAGCACGGCGCCAGCGCCCGTTTGTATGCCGCAGGCGAGCGGCCCGAGCATCTCGAGCGAGACGTCGTGCGGAACCTTCACGACGTTAGCTTCGTGACAGATCGCACGTTCTGCGAACGATGATTGGCCGAAGAAGTTGCCGTTGAGGGGGCTGTCGTCGCTCGAGAGGGCGCTCGAACCGTCGGGCCGGTTGGCAAGAAAGTTGCGCGCAGAGAATTCGTAGCAGAACGACGCCGCGTCGTCCGAACAGCTCGGGCAGACGCCGCACGAGTTGTACGTCATCACGACGTGGTCGCCCGGCGCGACGGAGGAAACGCCCTCGCCAATCGCTTCGACGACGCCAGCGCCCTCGTGTCCGAGCACGGCGGGTAGCGGCGTTGGCAGAAGGCCGTCGCGTACGCTGATGTCGGTATGACAAACGCCGGTCGCTACTACTTTGACGAGGATCTCACCCTCGCGTGGCGCCTCGATCTCGATCGATTCGACACGCAGTGGCACGTGCGGCTCGCGAGCGACGGCGGCACGAATCTTCAACGGCTCCCGAGCCTTTCACGCGCGCCGAGGGCGCAACAGTCGACGAGATGCTTGCAACATGATCATCGAAGCGAGATGAGTTGTCAACAAAATTCTTTCATGGCGCTTCGGTAGTCGAAGCGACGTCGACGAAACGCGGAGCCGCTTTGATTACGGTGAAAGTCGATGTGGGTTACGGCGGCATCGCTCGGTGGGGTCGTCGTGTAATCCGGCGGCTCCGCACTACGGGCGACGATACGGATCGCGAGGCGGACCGTATCCCCAAGGAGTATGCGCAAGGACGATGTCCGTTCGGTTGCGACCGTCTCATCGAGACAACGTGCGTACGACGCCGGTCGCCTGTGTCTTACTCGAACGGCAAGCCGACGTAGCTTTCGGCGAGGCTCGTCGCCGCGGCGCGCGAACTCGTGACGTAGTCGAGTTCCGCCCGTTGCACGTTGCGCTCGAAGGGACCGTCGCTTGCGAACGTATGGAGAATCCGCGTCATGTAGGTCGAGAACCGCTGCGTCTTCCAAACGCGCCGGAGACACGTTTCCGAATATCCGTCGAGCAGCGTGGTCGAGCCCGATGCATACCACCCTTCGAGAGCGCGTGCGAGCACGCGAACGTCCGCGATCGCGAGATTCATGCCCTTGGCACCGGTCGGCGGGACGATGTGCGCGGAATCTCCGGCGAGAAAGAGTCGACGATAGCGCATCGAGCCGCACACGAAGCTGCGCATTGGCGTGATCCCCTTCTGCAAGACCGTGCCCTCCGAGATGACGGGGCCGCCGCGCTCACTACCGAAGCGCACTCGCAGCTCTTGCCAGAACCGTTCGTCGGGCCATTCATCGAGATCTTCGTCGTTCGCGCATTGCAGATACATCCGGCTGACCGTTCGCGATCGCATCGAAACCAGCGCAAAGCCGCGTTCGTGGTTCGCGTAGATGAGTTCTTCGGAAACGGGCGGTGATTCGGCGAGAATCCCGAGCCACGCAAATGGGAACGTGTGGTCGTAGACCGTTTGATCGCTTTCCGGAATCGTCGCGCGCCCGATTCCGTGGAAACCGTCACAGCCCGCAACGAAATCGGCGTCGATCGTGTACTCCGACCCATCGGCAGAGCGGACGCGAATCGATGCGCCCGCGGGGTCGCCGACATCGAGCGAAACGACTTCGTGTTCGAAGAGAATCGGTAGCCCGGCTGCGAGCCTCGCGTCGATAAGGTCCTTGACGACCTCCTGCTGACCATAGACGAGGACCGTTTTTCCCGTGAGCTCTTCGAAATCGATCCGATAGTTGCGGTCGGCGAAGCGCAACTCGATCCCACGATGAACGAGACCTTCGCGGTGCATCCGCGCGCCGAGGCCCGTCTCGTCGAGAAGCCGCGCGGTTTCGTGCTCGAGCACGCCCGCGCGCACCCGACGTTCGATGTACGCACGACTGCGCGTCTCGACGACGATCGCCTCGATTCCGTTGCAATGGAGAAGGTGGGCGAGCATGAGCCCGGCGGGCCCGGCGCCGACGATCGCGACCTGGGTGCGCACCCGAGCGCTCACACGCCGGACCGCACGAGCGTCGTCGTGTCGTTTCCGCCGATCGAGCGCACGACGCGGCCGACGGCGTCGATGTGAGCCCGCATTGCGAGCTCCGCCTCCTGCGCATCGCGGGCTTCGAGTGCGCCGAGAATGGCTTCGTGCTCGGCGAGCGAACAGGCGATGCGACCCGGTTCGAGCACGGTTCGAAATTGGTACCGTACGGCTTGTGACTGCAGCATTGCTAGGAGCATAGACGCCGTTTGGTGTTCGGCAATCTCCGCGATGGCTCGATGGAATCGGGTGTTGTGCGCTGAGTAGGAGAGCAGATCGCCTCGCTCGCAGCAGGCCCGCATGTCGTCGGCGACCGCGCGCAACATTCGCAGTTCGGTTTCGTCGATGCGGGTTGCTGCTCGACGCGCGACGACGCCTTCGAGTGCGGCGCGAACCTCGAGGATCTCGACCGCTTCATCAGCCGTATACGTGCGAACGCGCACGCCCCGATTCGGTTCCCGAACGAGGAGTCGTTGCTGTTCGAGATTCGCGAGCGCCGACCGGACGACTGCACGGTTGGTTCCGAGTTCACGCGCCAGATCGAGCTCGATGAGTCGTTGATTCGGCGCGAGTTCACCCGCAGCGATCGCGCGCCGCAGGGAATCGGAGACGTCATTCGCCGACGGTTTGCGCGCAGGATCGCTTTCACAGGGATCCGAAGTTGGCGGCATGATTGGCTACAATCTTGGCGACGCGCGTAAGATCCTGCTGAAGCGCTTCAAATGACGAGTGATTTCGCGGAGTGTGCCGAACTCGGCGTCGCGACGATGTACGAAGCCGCAGGCCGAGTCGGCGTCCTCGACCTTGATCTGCATCGCCTCCTCGCGGGCAGTCGAGCCGCGGGGCCGGCCCGGACGGTACGTTGCGCGCAAGACGACAATCTCATGGTCCATGCCGTGATCGAGCGCATCGTCGCGGGCGACATCCTGGTGCTGACGATGCCCGAACCGCGGCCGGTGGCGCTCATCGGCGATCTCCTCGTCACGCAAATGATCGCCGCCGGCGCCGCGGGCGTGCTCGTCGACGCTTCGGTCCGCGATGTCGACGATCTCTCGCGCATGAACCTGCCGATATGGACGCGCTGGATCCGCGTTCGAGGCGCGGCAAAGCGAGCGGTCGGCACGCTCGACGGCCCGGTCACGGTCGGCGGCGTCACGATCGAGACGGGCGATCTCGTCGTTCTCGACGGTGACGGAGCGTGCGCGATCGCCGCCCACCGCGTGGCCGATACGCTCGTCGCGGCTCGCACGCGCGAGGACACCGAGCGCATCGCACGCGAGCGGTATCGCGCCGGCGAGCACTCGTACGATATTAATCGGTTGCGAGAGATCGTCGAAGCGGCGCACGCATGACGCAAACGGCAATTCCTTGCACGCTCATGCGCGGCGGAACCTCGAAGGGACCGTTCTTTCTCGCGAGCGACCTCCCGCCAGATCCTGCCGAGCGCGATCGTGTTCTGCTCGCAGCGCTCGGATCGCCCGATGCCCGACAGATCGACGGCGTCGGCGGAGGCGACTCGCTCACGAGCAAGGTGGCAATCGTCTGCCCCGCCTCGCGCTCGGATGCCGACGTCGATTTTCTCTTTCTCCAAGTCGTCGTTGATGAAGCCCGCGTCGACGGTTCGCAGAATTGCGGGAACATGCTCGCCGGGGTGGGACCGTTCGCCATCGGGCGCGGCCTCGTGCGCGCGAGCGATCCGGCGACCGACGTGCGCATCTTTATGCGCAATACGAATTCGATCGCGGTCGCCCGTGTCCAAACGCCGGGCGGTATCGTGCGGTACGACGGTGAGGCCCGGATCGACGGCGTGCCGGGCAGCGCGGCGCCGATCCGGATCGACTTCCTCGATATCGCGGGCGGCTCGTGCGGTGCGCTCCTGCCGACGGGGAACGTCCGCGATGCCGTCGAGCAGACCGCGGTGACGATGATCGACAACGGCATGCCGGTCGTCATCATGCGTGCAGCCGACTTCGGTCTTCGCGGCGACGAGACGCCGGCGACGTTGGATGCCGACGACGCGGTTCGTGCACGGGTCGAACGCATTCGACTCGCCGCCGGCCGGGTCATGAATCTCGGCGACGTGGCAAAGAAGACGGTGCCGAAGATGTGTCTCGTTTCTTCGCCGCACCACGGCGGCGCGATCGCAACGCGAACGTTCATCCCGCACAAGGTGCACAAGGCGATCGGCGTCTTCGGCGCGGTGAGCGTGGCGACCGCGTGCGCCTTGCCCGGCTCGGTCGCAGCGGAGATCGCGGACGAACGTCAGAGCCGTGGCGCGCGGACGTTCGAGATCGAACATCCGACCGGTTCCTTCGCGGTGGAGATGGAGCTCTCGAACAATGCGATGCCGCGCGTGCGACGCTCCGCGCTCTTACGCACGGCGCGCGCGCTGATGACGGGTGAGCTCTTCGTGCCCGGCGCCGTCTGGCAGCGCGCGTCGTGATCGTCGATTGTCACGGTCATTACACGACGGCGCCGGCCGGCTTGCAGGCATACCGGCAAGCGCAGATCGCGGCGCTCACCGATCCGACGCTCCCGCGCACCCCGCGCCCGCCTGAGATATTCGACGACGAGATCAGCGCGAGCCTCGAAGGTGCGCAACTGAAGTTCTCGCGTGAACGCGGAACCGACGTCACGATCTTCTCGCCGCGCGCTTCGGCGATGGCGCATCACGTCGGCGATCAGCGGACGAGTTTGGATTGGGCCCGCGAGTGCAACGATCTCATCGCCCGCGTTTGCGCCCTCTACCCCGCCAACTTCGTCGGCGTCGCGCAGCTCCCGCAATCGCCAGGCGCCGACCTGACTGCAAGCATCGCGGAACTCGAACGCACCGTCGGCGAGCTCGGCTTCATTGGGATCAATCTCAATCCCGATCCGTCGGGCGGACATTGGACGTCGCCGCCGCTCACCGATCGGTTCTGGGATCCGCTTTATGAGAAGATGGTCGAACTCGATGTCCCGGCGATGGTGCACGTGAGTTCGTCGTGCAATGCGAATTTTCACGCGACGGGCGCGCACTACATCAATGCCGACACGACGGCGTTCATGCAGTTCATGACGAGCGACCTCTTCGTGCGGTTCCCAGCGCTGCGATTCATTATCCCGCACGGCGGTGGTGCGGTGCCCTACCACTGGGGTCGCTACCGTGGCCTCGCACAGGACATGAAGTGCCCGCCACTCGAGGAATCGGTACTCCAGAACGTCTTTTTCGACACGTGCGTCTACCATCAACCTGGGATCGATCTGCTCGCACGCGTCGTGCCGATCGAGAACGTACTCTTCGGCTCAGAGATGGTCGGCGCCGTGCGCGGCATCGATCCGCGGACGGGCCACAGTTACGACGACACGAAGCGCTACGTCGACGCGTTGTCTCTGCCGGCGGCCGAGCTCGAGAAGATCTATTTCGAAAACGCGTTGCGCGTCTATCCCCGGTTGCGGTCGAAGCTCGGATGACGCTCGATCTCAACCGGTATCAACCATCGCCGCGCGTGCCGACATTCGCCGCCCCGGCGTGTGCCGTCGACGCGCACTGCCATGTCTTCGGCCCGGGCGACATATTTCCGTATTCCGCGTCTCGGAAATATACGCCGGGCGATGCTCCTAAGGAAGCGCTTTTCGCGCTGCGAACGCGACTCGGCTTCGCTCGGAGCGTCATCGTCCAAGCTAGCTGCCATGGCACGGACAACGCGGCCATGCTCGATGCGCTGCGTGCCTCCGGAGAGACGGCTCGCGGGATCGCGGTCGTCGATCCGGCGATCTCCGATGCCGAACTCGGCGAAATGGCCGCGGCCGGCGTCCGCGGCGTCCGTTTCAACTTTCTCAAGCGCCTCGTCGACGCGACGCCGCGCGAGAGCTACGACCGCATCATCCGTGCGATCGAGCCGCTCGGCTGGCACGTCGTCGTCTATTTCGAGGCGCCGGAACTCGAAGCGCTGACGTCGTTCCTGACGGAGTTGCCGGGGATCGTCGTCGTCGACCACATGGGTCGCCCCGATGTCGGGCGCGGCGTCGAAGATCCGCTGTGGCATCGGCTTCTCGGGCTTCTGGACACGCATCAGAACTTTTGGGTGAAGGTCAGTGGAGCCGAGCGGCTCAGTGTGACTGGGCCGCCGTACGGCGATGTCGTTCCCTTCGGTCGCGCGCTCGTGGAACGCTATCCCGATCGCGTCCTGTGGGGAACCGACTGGCCCCATCCAAACATGACGACGCACATGCCCGACGATGGTGATCTCGTCGATTTCATCCCGCGCATCGCAACGACGCCCGAGCTGCAGCGGCGCCTCCTGGTGACCAACCCGATGCAACTCTACTGGCCTGAGGAACGATGACGCCCGAGCCCGCAGAGGATCCGTTCGATGATATTCCCGGGACGCTCCTCTTCGATGCGCAGCGGTCGCGGCAAGGATACTATCTCAACATGTTCTGCATGTCGTTGATGAAGCCTGAGAATCGCGATGCGTTCAAGGCCGACGAAGCCGGCTATCTGGCCGCGTGGCGAATGACCGAAGATCAAAAATCGGCCGTGCTCTCCCGCGATTGGAATCGCATGCTCGAACTTGGCGGTAACATCTACTATACATCGAAGCTCGGCGCGACTGACGGCCTGTCGTTTCAGCAGCTCGCGGCGGATATGACGGGTACGACGCAGGCCGACTACGCGCAGATGATGCTCGACGGTGGTCGCTCGATCGAGAATAACCGAAGCAAAGCAGAGCGACGTGGCTAGAATCGTTGGCGGCCTGACGACGTCGCACGTGCCGGCGATCGGCGCCGCGCTCGATAACGGCAAATCTGGAGACCCGTATTGGCAGCCGCTCTTCGCGGGTTACGACGTTGCGAAAAAGTGGATTGCCGACGTGCGACCCGACGTGATCTTGCTCGTCTACAACGACCATGCGTCCGCGTTTTCACTCGACTTCATTCCGACGTTCGCGCTCGGTTGCGCACCCGACTTTCCGATTGCCGACGAGGGTTGGGGTCCGCGACCGGTTCCGACGGTCATCGGTCATCCCGAGCTTGCATGGCACATCGCTCAGGCGACGATTCTCGACGAGTTCGATATGACGATCGTCAATAGGATGCAGGTCGATCACGGCCTGACCGTGCCGCTCTCGCTCGTGTACGGTCAACCCGCCGCCTGGCCCGTGCCCGTCATTCCGCTCGCGGTGAACGTCGTGCAGTATCCGCCGCCGACCGGCAACCGCTGCTACATGCTCGGGAAGGCGATCAGGCGCGCGATCGACTCGTTCCCCGAACCATTGCGCGTCGTCGTGTTCGGAACCGGTGGCATGTCGCATCAACTTCAAGGGCCGCGCGCCGGGCTAATCAATCGCGAATTCGATAACGCGTTTCTCGATGAGTTCATCGCCGATCCGGCCAAATTGTCGCGCAAGCCGCATATCGAGTACGTTCGTGAGGCGGGCTCGGAGGCGATCGAGCTCGTGATGTGGCTCATCATGCGCGGTGCGCTCGATGAAGACGTCAGGCTCGTGCATCGTTTCTATCACGTGCCCGCGTCGAACACGGCGGTCGGTCATCTGATTCTCGAGAACGCAGCGGGATGAAGGTCGCCCTCTGCGGTCAAGGTGCCTTCGGCATCAAGCACCTCGAAGCGATCGCGAAGATTGATGACGTCCAAGTAATCTCGGTCGTCGGCGGCTCGATCGATACGACGCGCGAGGTAGCGGAACGCTTTGGCATCCCGCATGCGACGACCGACCTACGCGAAACGCTCGCACGCCCGGGGCTCGATGCGGTTATCCTCGCGTCGCCGACGCAAGTGCACCGCGAGCAAGCCGAGCTGAGCATGCGCGCGGGCAAGCATGTGCTCATCGAGATCCCGGTCGCCGACTCGCTCGCTGACGTGGAATCGCTCATCGCGACGCAGCGCGAGACAGGCGTCATCGCGATGGCCGGCCACGTGCGACGCTTCAACCCGAGCCATCAGTTCGTTCATCGGCGAATCGTCTCAGGTGAGTACGCGTTGCAGCAGATGGACGCCCAGACATATTTCTTTCGACGCACAAATACCAACGCACTCGGGCAGCCGCGTAGCTGGACGGACCACCTGCTCTGGCATCACGCGTGCCACACCGTCGACCTCTTCCAATGGCAAACAGGCGAGACCGCGAACGTGGTCAACGCGATCCAGGGGCCGATCCATTCGAAGCTCGGTATCGCGATGGATATGAGCATCCAGCTCAAGGTTCCGTCCGGTGCGATTCTGACGCTGTCGCTTTCATTCAACAACAATGGACCGTTCGGCTCGTTCTTTCGATACATCGGCGATACGGCAACGTACCTCGCGCGTTACGATGACCTCACCGACGGCCGCGACGTTCCGATCGACCTGTCGCACGTCGACGTCTCGATGAACGGCATCGAGCTCGAGAATCGAGAATTCTTTTCGGCGATTCTCGGGCGCCGCGAGCCGAGGTCGAGTCTCGCCGAGGCGCTGGCGGCCTATCAAACCCTCGACCGCGTGGAATCCGTTCTCGGCCGCTTCGTCGCCGCATGATCGCTTACAGCCGTCTGCGTCGGCGCTCAGTTGCCCTTGCATCACCGTGTACGTGATCGGCGAGAGCTTCGGTGGCGACCAGAGCTCGACATCGTCGTGCGTCCGATGGGGTGGCGGCCGAGTGAGGTGCAGCTTGACGGACGTCGATCGTGCTCACGAACGCGCAGCGCGCGGCCGAGTCGCTGATGGCGAACACGCTCGCGCGCGCGGCATCCGGCGCATAGCCGCGCACATTGACGACGGCGTCGGCTCCGACATCAGCGAACCGCGCGACGTCGCCGGAGACATCGCGATCGCCGCGCACGAGCGTCGTGCGTCGGCGAAAACCTCGGCGTCGGTCACCGCGATTGAACTGCGTGACGCAATGCCCGGCCGCGAGCGCCGTCTCGACGACGTGGCGCACGACGAAGCTCGTCCCGCCGAGAATCAGCACATGCATGACGGCGCGTTCAGCCGACGAGGCATCGAGTCTTGGCACGCGCGGATCGTCGGTAGCGGATCGTCGGTATACGATGAGGAGGTGAAACGCGAGCGGGGTTTCGTATCGAGATGGCGGCGAGGATTAGCAAAGTCGCATCGGAGCCCCGTCTCCGCTTTTCGCGCGTACCTCGCGGTGAATTGGGCGATCGCGCTTTACGAGCGAAGCGGCGGCAAGATGGCGACGGCGGCGCTCATGACGATCGCGCTCGCCGGCCTGTGGTCGCTCGGCCCATTCGTCAAGCGGTTCTCCGCATGATCGGAGACGCGCTCGCGGCATCGCTCGCATCGTACGAGCCGGCCGACGCGCGCGAGGCGGCGATGCGCGACGAGGTCATCGCATTCTTACGCCGAGTGCCGGATCCGTTCTCGCGCACGACGCTCGAGGGGCACGTCACGGGGTCCGCGTGGATCGTCGACCGCTCCGGCCGTGCGGCCGTGCTCCTGCATCACCGCAAGCTCGACCGCTGGCTGCAGCCGGGCGGCCACGCCGACGGCGATCCCGATGTCCGCGCGGTCGCGTGGCGCGAGGCGCGCGAGGAGACCGGACTCGCCTCGCTCGTGCCGGCGACCGAGGCGGTCTACGACGTCGACGTTCACGACATCTCGGCGCGTGGAGCTGAGCCCGCGCACAAGCACTACGACGTGCGCTTCGCCTTCTTCGCCGATCGCGACGAGACGCCGCCGGGAAACCTCGAGTCGCACGCCGTGCGCTGGGTCAATCTCGCCGATCTCGATCGCTACGCGGTCGACGGGTCGGTCCGGCGGCTCGCCACCAAGACGCGTGGGCTGGCGCCCGGCGACGATGCGAGCGGGCCGTCCGAGCTCAGTGCTCGCGCGAGAGCCGAGCCGGAATGAAACACGGCGTCACGTTGACGGGCATCGCGAGCCCGGCGGCCGAGGAGCCAGCAACCGCGACCACCGGAGCACCGGTCCACTCGGTAAAGCCGGCTGCGAGCGCATCACGGAGCGCCCGTGTCAGGACGTCGACACTGACGAATCGGCGCGCTTCGCCAAGTCGCCGGTACGGACGTCATTCCGTCGAGCGTTCGCGCCTCGGGCTGAAATAGACGAGGGGTCGCGGTAGCGATGGGCTTGGCCGGGGCAGTTCGTCGCTTCCAAGACTCGCGTCTCTTAGGGGCGGTAGTACTTCGTCGGAATCCGGCGCGAAGACTTCGTTGATATCGGCACCGAAGAGGGTCGCGATCTTGAATGCGAGCGTGAGGCTCGGTGCGAACTTTCCGGTCTCGATCGCGTGAACGGTCTGGCGCGCGGTCCCGAGGCATTCGGCGAGATCCGCTTGGGAGAGATGGTGCTCCGCGCGTAGGACACGCAACCGATTCTTCATCGATACCAGCGCTTCAATACCGCCAAGGCAACGCCCCAAGAAAGTATGCCGATCGGCCAGATCAGGGTCCAACTGAGTCGCGACACGCCCGCATCTTCGAGACAGCCGAGCGCCATCGTGATAAATAACGTCGTGCCGAATGCAATCGCCGAGGCATATATAAGGACGCGCCGCTGAAGCTCGTCGGAAGATAGCGTCAAACGCACGATTGCGACGAGCATTCCGCTAACGCCGACCATCGGCAACAGTGCGGTTCCAAAGCGGAGCGCACCGGCTTCGCTCGATACGAATCGCTGCGAATAAAGAACGAGCACGAATAACACTACGACGGCGCCTAAAATTTCGACGCAATAGCGGCGGAACAGCCGACGTTCGAAACGCGACTGGCAAGGCGACTCTTCGCAAGCTCGTTCCATGCAACAAATGCTACCCACTCTCGCCGTCGAAGTCAACTATAAGTGACAAAAAGTAATGCCAAGCCTCGCCGGCCGGCAGTAAGTACCTATGCCGCAAGTTCTATGGCACGGTCACGCCCGTCGGGTCGATTCGTGAGAAGCCGCAGAACGGGATCAGCGCCGCGGGGATGCGGAGGCCGCCGTCGGGTTCCTGGTAGTTCTCGAGGATCGCGACGAGCGTGCGACCGACGGCGAGCCCCGAGCCGTTGAGTGTGTGAACGAACTCGGGCTTGGCGGTCGCGTCGCGGCGGAAGCGGATCTTCGCGCGGCGCGCTTGGAAGTCGGCGCAATTCGAGCACGAGCTGATCTCGCGGTAGCGGTCCTGGCTCGGCAGCCACACCTCGAGATCGTACGTCATCGCGGCGTTGAAGCCGACGTCGCCCGCGCACAGCTGCAGCGCTTGGTACGGTAACTCGAGTTCTTGCAGCAGCGCCTCCGCGTCGGCGGTGAGCCGCTCGAGCGCCTCCGGCGACCGCTCGGGTGCGACGAGCCACACGAGCTCGACCTTCTCGAACTGGTGCTGCCGGATGAGGCCGCGCGTATCGCGCCCGGCGGCGCCGGCCTCCTTGCGAAAGCACGGCGTCCACGCCGTGTATTTCACCGGTAAAGCATTTCCGGCGAGGATCTCGTCGCGACGCAGCGCCGTTAGCGGCACCTCGGCCGTCGGGATGAGGAACAAATCCGCGTCGTCGTCGCGGAACATCGCGTCGGCGAACTTCGAGAGCTGGCCCGTCGCGAACATCGTGTCGCGCGTGACGAGTAGCGGTGGCGCAATCTCCTCGTAGCCGCGCTCGGCAGCGCGCGCGAGGAAGAACGCCGCGATCCCGCGCGCCAGCCGCGCGCCCGCGCCGCGCAGCACGGCGAACCGGCTCCCGGAGAGCTTCGCCGCGCGTTCGAAATCGATGATCCCGAGCGCCTCGCCGAGCGCGTCGTGCGATTTTGGCGCGAAGTCGAAGCGCGTCGGCTCGCCGACCGTGCGCACGACGACGTTGTCGTCCTCGCTCGCGCCGTCCGGGACCGTCTCGTCGAGGAGATTGGGCACGTCGGAGAGTGCGCGGTCGATCGCGAGCTCGAGATCCGGGATCCGCGCGAGGGCGACGGCGATCCGGCCGTCGAGCTGCTGGAGTTGTGGCCGCAGCTGCTCCGCGGCTTGCTTGCGATCGGGCGATTTCGAGATCGCGGCGCTGAGCTGGTTTTTCTCGGCTTTGAGCTGCTCGGATGCCGTGCGCGCGGCGCGCAGCTCCGTATCGAGCGCGAGGACGTCGTCGACGAACGCGGCGCCGTTGCCGCGGCGCTCGGCGGCGCGCCGGACGCCGTCGGGATCGCGTCGCAGGAGCGCCAGGTCGAGCATCGTGCCTCGCAAACGGGAAGCGCCCGCCGCACCCAAGGGTGCGCCCGAGCGCCGGAAAGAACTCCGCGCCGACCTTATGCGGACTCAACCGGTCGCCCTCTCCTCGATCTCCGCCGTCGATCCCGCCGCCGGCGGCTTCGACGTCGCCCGGCTACGCGCGCCGGACGAGGCGCTGCGCGCGTTCTTCGCGGCGGTCGCGCTGCGGCCGCGCGGCCGCGAGACCGCCCGGCTCGAGGCCGCGCTCGGGCGCGTGCTCGCCGAGGATGTCGTCGCCCGCGACGCCGTGCCGAGCCACGCGCGTTCGATGATGGACGGTTTTGCGCTCGCGAGCGCAGACGGCACGGCCCCGCGGCGCGTCGTCGGCGAGATCCGGATGGGCCGGCCCGCCGAGCGCGGCATCGGCGCGGGCGAGGCGATCCGCATCCCGACGGGCGGCGCGCTGCCACCCGGTGCGGATGCCGTCTGGCCGCAGGAGGACTGCGCGCTCGATGGCGAGCGCGTCGTTCCCGACGAGATTCCGGAGCCCGGCGCAAACGTGACGCCGGCGGGCGAGGACGTCGCGCTCGGCGAGACCGTCCTGCGCGCCGGGCGTCGCATCGGCGCCCCTGAGCTCGGGCTGCTCGCCACGCTCGGCGTCGTCGACGTGCCGGTGTTCGTGCGGCCGCGCGTCGCGATCGTCTCGACGGGCGATGAGCTCGTCGATCCCGGCGAGCGACCGGCGATCGGCCAGGTGCGCGACTCGAACCGGTTCGCGCTCGCGGCGGCGCTGCAGGCGCTCGGCGCCGAGCCGATCCACCGGCCGCGCGCGGCCGATACGCCCGAAGGTCTGCGCGCCGAGTTGCACGCGGCCGTCGCCACTGCGGACGCGGTCCTGCTCACGGGCGGCTCGTCGGTCGGCGAGCGCGACCTCGTGCCGCGCATCGCCGCCGAATTCGCACCGGGGCCGATCGTCCACGGTATCCGCGTGAGGCCCGGCAAGCCGACGTTGCTCGCGGCGGCGGGTGACGTGCCGATCGTCGGGTTGCCCGGGAACCCGTCCTCGGCGTACGCGATCTTCGAGGCGATCGCGCGGCCGATCGTGCTCGCGCTCGTCGGCGACACGGCGCCGATCATCGCGTACCCGGCGATCGCGGCCGAGCCGTTCGTGGGCCGCGCGGGCTGGACGTGGTTCGTCCCGGCGAGGCTCCGGCTCGAGGCGGGGCGGCTGCTCGCATCGCCGCTACGGCTGCGTTCGTCGCACGCGAGCCTCCACGCCCGCGCGAGCGGCTATGCCGTCGTCGGCGAGACGCCGTGGCGCGTCGAGCCGGGCGAACCGATCGTCATCGAGCCCTATTCCGCGGGCGGCGCCCCGCTCGAGGTCGCATGATTTTCGCATTCCGCCGCGTCGCCGCGGCCGTTTCTCTCGCGAGCATCCTCGCCGCGTGCTCGCAGCAGCAGCTGAACTCGGCGTCCCACGACATCTCGAGCCGCGCGCCCGCGATCTTCGATAACGGCGTGCTCGCGACGAAGGTGATGGCGAAGCTCGCGAGCGTCGATGCGCCCGACGCGCTCTACACGTCGGCCTCGGCGAACGGCGGAACGGTGACGCTGCACGGCAAGGCGCGGACACCGGCGCTCGCCGAGCGCTTCGTCGCGGCAGCGAAGACGGTCGCCGGGGTCACGGCGGTGCGCGACGAGTTCGCGATCGATCAGCACCTGCCGCGCGTCGGCCGCGATGCCGCCGCGTTTGGCCTCACCACGGCGGTGCGCGCGAATCTCGTCGGCCAGGCGGGCGTCAACGGCGTCGGGATCGGCGTCTCCGCGCGCAGCGGCGTGGTCACGCTCTCGGGCCGCGTCAAGACCGCGGCGCTGCGCGAGACCCTCGTCTCGGCCGCGCGCGGCACGAGCGGCGTCCGTGACGTCGTCGACCGGCTGACCGTCGGCTCGTGATGCCGGCACCCGCCGCCGCGACCCTGGCGCTGCCGACCGCGCGGCCCTTCGTCGGCCCCGAGGAGCTCGCGCGCGAGAGCGGCTTTGCGAGCCTCGTTCGGCTCGGCGCGAACGAGAGTGCGTTCGGGCCGTCGCCGGGCGCGCGTGCGGCGATCGTGCGCGAGATCGACCGCATCGCCTGGTACGGCGATCCCGAGGCGGCGGAACTGCGCGCGGCGCTCGGCGAGCGGCTCGGTTGCGCGCCCGAGCACCTGACGTTCGGCTCGGGCATCGACGACCTGCTCGGGCTGCTGGTTCGCGGCTGGCTCGCGCCGGGCGACGTCGCGGTGATGACGCGCGGCTCGTATCCGACCTTCGCCTACCACGCCCTCGGCTATGGCGCGCGCCTGGAGACCGTCGACTACCGCGGCGACGGCACGGTCGATCTCCCGGCGCTCGCGGCGACCGCCCGGCGGCATGCGGCGCGCGTCGTCTATCTCGCCGACCCCGACAACCCGAGTGGCACCTCGGCCGGCCACGCGGCGGTCGCCGCCTTCGCGGCGCAGCTGCCGCCGGAGACGTTGCTGATCCTCGACGAGGCGTACGTGGAGTTCGCGGACGACGCGGCGTTGCGCGGCGCCGCGGTCATCCCGAACGTCGCGCGGCTGCGAACGTTCTCGAAGGCGTACGGGCTCGCCGGCGCGCGCATCGCGTACACGCTCGGCGTTCCCGAGCTGCGCGCCGTGCTCGACCGCATCCGGCTCCACTTCGGCGTCGGCCGGCTCTCGCAGGCTGCAGCGCTCGCGGCGCTCGCCGACGACGCGCACCTCGCGGGCGTCGTCGCCGCGACCGTCGCCGGCCGCGCGGAGTACGCGGCGCTCGGCGAGCGGCTGGGCCTGCGCACGATCGCCTCGCAGACGAACTTCACGTGCTTCGACCTCGGGGCGCCCGCGCGCGCGCAGGCCGCGGTGCGCGCTCTGCTCGGGCGCGGGATCTTCATTCGCAAGCCGGGCGCCCCCCCGCTCGACGGCCACGTGCGCGTCACCGTCGGCACGCCCGCGGAGCGCGCCGCGTTCGCGACGGCGTTCGAGGCGGTGCTCGCGTGAGGATCGGGCTCGTCTCCGACGTGCACGGGAACATCGAGGCGCTCGAGGCGGTGCTCGCCGCGATCCCGACGGACGTCCCGCTGCTCTCGCTCGGCGATCTCGTCGGCTACGGCCCCGATCCCGGTGCCGCGATCGACGCGCTGCGGCCGCGGCTTCAGGCGGCGGTGCTCGGAAATCACGACGTCGCCGCGATCGACGGCTACGGCCTCGAGCTCTTCAACCCCGTCGCCCGCGAGGCGCTGGAGTGGACGCGCCGTGTGCTCGAGCCGAGCCACGTCGCATGGCTCGACGGGCTCGCGTACGAAATCCGAATGCCCGACTATCTGATGGTGCATGGCATGCCGGTGGACTACTTCCGCTACCTGCTCGACAAGGGCGACGCCGCGGCGGCGTTCGCGGCGACCGACGCGCCGCTCGTCTTCGTCGGTCACACGCACCTCGCCGAGTACTACGCGCTGCGCCCGGACGGCGCGATCGAGCACGGCGAGCGCGCCTCCGGCGGCGGCCTCGCCCTCGAGCCCGGCTGGCGCTACGTCGTGAACCCGGGCAGCGTCGGTCAGCCGCGCGACTGCAATCCCGAGGCGGCCTACGCGTTCTACGATCGCGAGGCGAGCACCGTCTCGTGGCAGCGCGTGCCCTATTCGATCGCGTTGGTCCGCGCGAAGATCGCGGCGGCTGGGTTGCCCGCGGCCTGCGGCGCGCGCTTGGAGGTCGGCCGGTGATCCGCGGCCTCGCGCTCGCGGCGCTCGCGGCGCTCGTCGCGACGCCCGCCCCGCATCCGGCGGCGACGGCCGCGAGCGCGCCTCCGGCGGCGGCAGCGCGCGAGGCCGCGGGCGTCGCGGCCGGTTTGCGCGCGTTCTATGCAGCCGACTTCCCGGCGGCGCGCGCCGCGTTCGATCGCGCGTCGGCGGCCGATCCGGGCGACGCGTTCCCGCTCGCCTTCTCGGCGGCGGCGGCCGCGCACGATCCCGCCGGGTTCGCGGCGACGCTCGCCGCCGCGGAAGATGCGGTCCGGGCGCAGCCGCGCGACGCCGTCGCGCAGCTCCGGCTCGGCTTCCTCGATCTCGTGCCCGGCCTCGACGGCCGCGCGCGGCTCGACGGCGCCCAGGCGGCGTTCGAAGCGGCGGCCGCGCTCGGCGGCCGCGCGGCGGCGGCCCACGTCGGGCTCGGGATCGTGCGCTTCGACGAGCGCTCGCCCGACCGCGCAAAGCGCGAGTTCCTCGCGGCGCTGCGCGAACGTGGCGACGACGTGCTCGCGCGGGAATACCTCGCCGACGTGTATCAGACCGACCTCCACGATCCCGCGCGCGGCATCGCCTGCGCGATCGCGATCCCAAACCTCGTGCCGGGCTACGCCGACATCGACTTCCACCTCGGGGCGATGCTCGCCGATCTCGGCCAGGGCGCCGCGGCGCTGACGTATCTCGAGCGCGGGATCGCGCTCGACTCGGCGCGCGTCGGCGAGGCGGGCCGTCACGGCCCCGCCCTCGTCGCGAAGATCGAGATTGCCCAGCACCGCTACGCCGACGCCCGCGCGACGCTCGAACGTGCGGTTGCCGAGGGCGCCGACGCGGCGTACGCCCGGACGCTCCTCGCCGGGCTCCCCGCGCCCGGCGCGACGGCGGCGCCATGATCGAGCCCGTGGACGACGGCCGCTGCATCGCGTGCGGTCCCGACGCCGAGGGCGGGCTCGGCATGCGCTTCGCGGCGCGCCCCGACGGCGACGTCGAGGCGCGGCTCGCGCTCCCGGCGCGCTTCGCCGGCTGGCGTGGCATCGCGCACGGCGGCGTCGTCGCGATGTTACTTGACGAGGCGATGGCCTACGCCGCCGGTTCGCGTGGCGTCCGCGGCGTTACGGCCGAACTGACGCTGCGTTTCCGAGACCCCGTGCCGACGGAGGTACCGCTCGCCGTGCGCGGTCGCGTGCTCTGGGCGCGGCGCGGTGTGCTCGGCGTCGCGGCCGACGTCTTCGGCCTCGCCGCCGGCGTCGAGCGGTTGCTCGCCCGGGGCGAGGGCCGGTTTGTCGCATGCGGTTCCGTCGAGCCGGGCGACCGGCTCGCATCGGTCGTGGCCGATCATGGCTAGGGGCCGCGCGAAGCCGACGATGGTCGATCCCGGGCCGTCGGCTCGGAAGCCGGCCGCGCCGACGCCGACGATGGATAACCGCCGCGCGCGCTTCGAGTACGAGTTTCTCGAGAAGCTCGAGGCGGGCATCGTGCTCACGGGGACCGAGATCAAGAGCCTGCGCGAGGGGCAGAGCAGCATCGCGCAAGCCTACGCGCGCATCCGCGACAACGAAGTCTGGCTGCTCTCGATGCACGTGCCGCCGCTCAAGCAGGGCAGCTTCTCGAATCACGAGCCCAACCGGCCGCGCAAGTTGCTGCTGCACCGCAAGGATATCGAGCGGCTCAAGGACCGCGTCTCCGAGAAGGGGCTCACGCTCGTGCCGACGCGGCTCTACTTCACGCGTGGTATGGCGAAGGTCGAGATCGCGCTCGCGCGCGGTAAGAAGCTCTGGGATAAGAAGAAAGAGGAGAAGGACCGGGACGTCGAGCGCGAGATGGCGCGGGCCGTCCGGCGATGAGAGGCGCCCGGCCCGGGGTCGCCCTCGTGGCGCACGTCGCAGCCGAGCTCGCGCTGCGGCCAGGTGAGACGCTCGTCTGCGCGGTCTCGGGCGGCTCGGACAGCGTCGCGCTCGCTGTCCTCGCCGCGGCGGCGGCCGAGGCGGCGCACGCGACGATCGTGCTCGCGCACGTCAATCACGCGCTCCGGCCGAGCGCCTGGCAGGACGAAGCCGTCACGTACGCAGTCGCGGCGCGGCTCGGGGTCCGCGCCGTCGCGCGGTCGCTGCGGCCCGGTCCCGCAGACGAGGCGCGGCTGCGCGACGAACGCTACGCCGCGCTCGCCGAGATCGCACGCGCGTGCGGCGCCGGTCGGATCGCGACCGCGCATCATGCGCGGGATCAGACGGAAACCGTGCTGCTCGCGCTCTTTCGCGGCACCGGGCCGGCGGGGCTCGCGGGGATGGCCGCGCGCCGCACGCTCGCGCCGGGCGTCTCGCTCGAACGGCCGCTCCTCGCGATCGAGCCGGACGCCCTCGCGGCGATCGTCGCGCGCCTAGGGCTGCCCGTCGCGCGCGATCCGAGCAACGCGGACCCGGCGTACCGCCGCAACGCCGTGCGATCGGCGCTCGCGGACCTGCGGCCGTCCTTTCCCGGACTCGACGCCGCGGTCGCGCGCGCGGCCGCGATCGCCGCGAGCGAGGACGCGAACGATCGTCACGCGGCCGTGCGTCGGGAGCTGCGCGCGCTGCTCGGCGAGGATGCCCGCGACGTCGGCTCGGAGCGGCTCGACGCCGCCACGAAGGCGGTCGCGCGCGGTGCGCGGCGCATCTTTCTGCGCCGCGGCGTCGAACTCGTCGTCGAATGAGCCGCTCCGAAGCGTTGCCGCCCGCGATCGAGTCCGTCGTCTTCGACGCGGCGGAGATCGGCCGGACGGTGGCGCGGCTCGCAGCGGCGATCGCGAACGAGAACGTCGGTGAACCGATTACGTTGCTCGGGGTGTTGAAAGGCGCACTGTTCTTCACGGCGGATCTCGCCCGGGCGTTGCCCGCCGAGCTCGACGTGCGGATTGATACGATCGCCGTCGCGAGCTACGGCGACGCCACACGATCCAGTGGTGAGGTCCGTCTCCTCAAGGACGCGAGCGAAAGCATCGAGGGGAAACACATCGTGGTCGTCGAGGATATCGTTGACGAGGGCCTCACGCTCACGTATCTCCAGAGAATCCTCGCCGACCGTCGCCCGGCATCGCTTCGGACCTGCGTCCTCCTGGACAAGCCGTATCGGCGCAGTGCCGCGGTCCGCTTGGACCACCTCGGCCTCACCGCACCCGATTCATTCGTCGTAGGGTACGGCCTCGACTACCAAGAAAAATACCGAAATCTCCCCTACCTCGCGCGGCTCCGCGACGACGTCATCGCCGGCCACCGAAGGGAATAGGATACAACCGTTGGGCAAGCACGTCCGGTCGATCGTCATCGTCCTCGCCATCTTCATCGCCGTGATCTTCGTGGTCGATAAGCTGGTGCTCAATCAGGCCCCGGCCTCGAAGCTCACGTATTCGCAGTTTCTCGACGCGCTGCAGAGCGATAACATCTCGAAGGTCGTCGTCGCCGGCCACGATGTGTCGGGTGATCTCAAGCACTCGATTCCGTCGGTCACGACGTCGAGCGATACGAAGTTCACGACGACGATCCTCGACGAGCAGTACGTCGATGCGCAGCTGCGGTTGCACAAGGTCGCGACGACCGTCGACAATCCGCAGTCCGGATCGTTCCTCCAGATGCTCGTGCAGATCGTGCCGTTCGCGATCATGGGTCTGCTGCTGCTGTTCATTCTGCGCCAGGCGCAGAGCGGCGGGAGCCAGGCGATGTCGTTCGGCCGCTCCCGCGCCAAGCTGCAGTCGGAGAACCGCACGAAGGTGACGTTTGCCGACGTCGCGGGCGTCGAGGAGGCGAAGGAGGAGCTCGGTGAGGTCGTCGAGTTCCTCAAGTTCCCGAAGAAGTTCCAGGCGCTCGGCGCGCGGATTCCCAAGGGCGTGTTGCTCCTGGGCCCGCCGGGCTCGGGCAAGACGCTCCTGGCCCGCGCGATCGCGGGCGAGGCGGGCGTGCCGTTCTTCTCGATCTCGGGCTCGGACTTCGTCGAGATGTTCGTCGGCGTCGGCGCGAGCCGCGTCCGCGACCTCTTCGAACAGGCCAAGAAGAGCGCGCCCTGCATCATCTTCATCGACGAGATCGACGCGGTCGGCCGCCAGCGCGGCGCGGGCCTCGGCGGCGGCCACGACGAGCGCGAGCAGACGCTCAACCAGCTCCTCGTCGAGATGGACGGCTTCGATCAAAACGCGGGCGTCATCCTCATCGCTGCGACCAATCGTCCCGACGTGCTCGACCCGGCGCTCCTTCGCCCCGGCCGCTTCGACCGGCAGATCGTCGTCGACCGCGCCGACGTCAAGGGCCGTCATGCCATCCTCGGCGTGCACTCCAAGAACAAGCCGCTCTCCAAAGAGATCTCGCTCGAGACCCTCGCGAAGCGCACGCCCGGCTTCTCGGGCGCCGATCTCGAGAATCTCCTCAACGAGGCGGCGTTGCTCGCGGCGCGCCGCAATAAGGCGATCATCGAGATGATCGATTGTGAGGAAGCGATCGATCGCGTCGTGGCCGGCCCCGAGCGTAAGTCGCTCGTGATGTCCACGAAGGAGAAGGAAACGACGGCCTACCACGAGTCGGGCCACGCGATCGTCGGCGGCCTGCTCCCGATGGCCGACCCCGTCCATAAGGTCACGATCATCCCGCGCGGCATGGCACTCGGCATCACGTGGTCGCTGCCCGACGAGGACCGCCACTCGCGCACGAAGCTCGAGCTGCTCGCCCAGATCACCATGGCGCTCTCCGGCCGCATTTCCGAAGAGATCAAGTTCGGCGACGTGACGACCGGCGCATCGAACGATTTCGAAAAGGCGACCGAACTCGCGCGCCGGATGGTGACGCAGTACGGCATGAGCGATAGCCTCGGTCCGATCCAATACGGCCGCGGCAATCATCAGGTCTTTCTCGGTCGCGATTTCGGCGAAGAACGGAATTACTCCGAGGAGATCGCCGGCAAGATCGACGGCGAGGTCCGTCGCATCATCGAAACCTGCTATTCCGACGCGACGCAGTTGCTGAAGGACAACTGGCGCAAGGTCGAGCGGATGGTCGCCTCGTTGCTCGAGCATGAGACGGTCGATACGGACGAGGTCGTCGCGATCCTCAACGACCTGCCGCACTCGCCGAAGTCGGACGTTTCGGTTTCGCGTACGCCGACGATGACGCCCGAGTCAAACCGGACGGAGAAGCCGAAGCGCTTCCCGCCGTCGATTACGCCGGAGCCGGCATAGCGCTCCAGCCTCAGGAGAGGCCCGTATGACCTTCGATCACCGGCTCCGAGCGACCGCGCTCGGAGCCGTCCTTTTCCTCGGAACCGCCGGAGCCGCACCGGCGCCGCTCCCCGACCTCGGGCCGAGCGTCGCGGTGACGCAGCTGCCGTCGGGCTCGGTCGCGATCGTGCGGCCGGCTGCCGGCGCTCCCGTTGCCGCCATCGAGCTGTGGTTCCGGGCTCCGTCAACGGGGTTCGGAACGCCGCAGCCGTCGGTCGCCTGGGTGAGCGCGCAGGCGGTGGCGGCTTCCAAGCCACTCGCCGGGATGCCGCTCGGGGGCTACATCCGGTCCCTTGGCGGCCGCCTCGACGTCACCGCCTACAGCGATTCGGTCAACGTGACGGCGATCGTCCCGTCGCTCCACGCAGCCGACGTCGTGAAAGCGCTGACGACGGCGTACTTTTCGCCGATCCTGACGGCGGATGGCTTCCAAACCGCCGTGCGGGAGATCCGGCAGCAGGCGATCTTCACGAGCTTCGACGTCGAGACCGTCGTCCGCGACGCCGTCTTCGCGCAGCTCTTCACGTCGGGCCCGCAGCACTACCCCGCTCTCGGTGATCCGGAGTCGCTCGGGCGGCTCACGGAGGGTGACGCTCGCTCGTTCGCGACCCGCGCGTTCCGCGCGCAGAACGCTTTCCTGGTCTCCAGCGGCGACATCGCGCCCGCCGTCGTCGCGTCGGCTTCCGGCGGCCGAGGCGACGGCAGCCCGAACCGCGAGTCCGCGGCGGCCAATGCGCTCGCCGCGGCACCGGCACCGTTCGTCGGCTCGTTCGTCGAGCCATCGGGCGGCCTCGGCTGGGCGGGGCCCGCGATCGCGAGCGAGCGTGAGGCGACGGCGATGGACTTCCTTGCCGACTACATGTTCCGGCCCGAGACGGGTGTGGTGTGGAAGCAGGCGATCGCGTCGGATCCGCAGGCGTTGCTCGTCGGCCAATTCGTCACGCTTCACGATCCGGGCGTGCTCTTCGTCGCCTACTCGAGCCGGCATACGGCGGCGGTCGCCTCGCTCGTGCGCGACGGGATCGCCGCGCTGCGCAAGCCGATGGCTCGCGTGGCATTCGATGCGGCGCGCGGCGCGTTCGAATACCATCTCTTGAGCGATCTCCAGACCCCGGTCGCCAAGGCCGACAACTTCGGCTGGTATGCAGTTGAGGGCGCACCCGCGTACGCGCCGGGCGTCGAGGGCGTCAGGAACTCGTACTTCGATGCCGCCGCGACGCTGACGCCCGACTTCGTCGCGTCGATCGCGACGAAGTATCTCGGGAAACCGCCCGTGGTCGTGACGCTCGAGCCGAGCTCGAAGGCACCCCGATGAACGCAGTCGTTCGGACCACGCTCGGGCTCGCCGCCTTCGCGTTCACCGCGACCGCGGCGATCGCGGCCGTCCCAGGCCTCGAGCAGGCCGCGGGCGGCTATCCCGTCGGCACCGCGGCCGACGTCGGGGCGCTCAAGCTCGCGGTCGAGTCCGATCCGAGCGCGGCGGTCAGCGGCGCGCAGGTCTTCGTCGCGGCCGGCCTCTCGCGCGAGCGCGAGGTCCAGAACGGCGTCGCCGCGCTCGTCGCGGAATCGGTGCTGCGGACGCGCGTCGACGGCATGCCGCTCGCCGTGGCCGTTGCGGCACGCGGCGGCTCGATCACGTACGCGATCGACGCCCGGACCGCGCGCTATTACCTCGAAGCGCGGTCGGCCGACCTGCCCGCGGTCGTCGAGCTGTTCGGCCGCGCGCTCGCCGCGCCGGACTTCTCACCCGTCACCGTCGACGCCGGGCGGGTGACGCTCAATGCGCGGATCGCGCGCGACGACGCTAATGCCCTTGATTCCGGCATCCAGATGTTCCGCCGGGCCTATTTCACCGACGGCTCGCGGTTGCCGGCCGATGGCTCCGCCGCCTCGCTCGCGGCGCTCGATCCGGCGGCCGTCCGGGCGTTTCACGCCGCGAACTACGTGCGCTCGGCCCTGACCGCGAGCGTCGTCGGCGCGGCCGTACCGGCGCTTTCGACCGCCCTCGGCGGCGTCGCGACCGGTCTGCCGGATCGCCCGGCGGAGGCGGCCGTGCCAATGTCGTCGCCGAAGCCACTCCCGGTCGAGGCGCCGCGGATCATCTCGCACCGCGACGTCGGCGCGCCGTGGATCGTCGTCGGCTTCGGCGCGCCGAGCCCCGACAGCGCCGACTTCGGGCCGATGCTCGTGCTGCAGGCGCTCCTTTCGGAGTCCTTCGAGCGCCACAGCACGACGTCGCTCGGATTCGTCGAGCGTTCCGTCGGGACCGAGTACCTCTACGACACGCGGCCGGCGACGATGGTCCTGTACGTCAACGGCACCCTCGTCGACCCGTCCGTCGCGATCCGCGAGCTGCTCGCGGTCTCGAGTTCGCTCGGCAAACGGCCGCTCACGGCGAGCGAACTCGCCGCCTTCAAGACGGCCGCGACCGGCCGGTTCGTCCTGGACTCGACGACGCTCGCCGACCGCTCGTATCGCCTGGGGGCGTTCGCCTCGGGCGGCCTCGGCCCCAATGGCCTCAACGTCGTGCTCGACGAGATCCGGAACACGACCGCAGCCGATGTCAAGCGCACGGCGGCGGCCTATCTCGGGCGGTATATCGTGGCGCTCGTGCTGCCGCGCGAGACGCCCGCCGCCGCCGCGACGCCGGCACCGATCCGGCTCATGCCGATCCCCGGACCGAGGTCCACGGCGAATCCCTCCTCGCATTAGCGCCACGTGCGCGGGCGCGCCGCGGGTCGCGCTCGTGCACGACTACCTCAATCAGCGCGGCGGAGCCGAACGCGTTTTCCGCCACGTCGCCGATCTCTATGCGGACGCCCCGGTCTACACGTCGCTCTTCGATCCCGCTGCGACGGGTGATCTCGTTGCCCCCGAGCGCGTGCACGTCTCGCCGCTCGACCGTATCCCGGGCTCGCGACGTTTCTTTCGCGCGCTCGCGCCGCTCTATCCGTGGGCGTTCGAGCGCTTCGACCTCGCGGCGTACGATACGATCGTGAGCACGACGACGTCATGGGCGAAGGGCGTGCGCTTCCGCGACGGCGCGGTGCACGTCTCGTACATCCACACCGTCAGCCGGTTCGCGTTCGACTACGACCGCTACGTCGGCGGGTTCGGACTTGCGACGCTCGCGCGCCCGCTCGTCGCGCGGCTCGTCCGTTGGGACCGGCGCGCCGCCGAGCGACCGACGGCGTTCGTCGCCAATAGCGCCAACGTCGCCGCGCGCGTACGCCGATACTACGGTCGTGAAGCGTTCGTGGTGCCGTGCCCCGTCGACGTCGAGCGTTTCGCACCGGCGCCGCTCGCGGAGGTCGGCGATCGCTATCTCGTCGTCTCGCGGTTGCTCGGGTACAAGCGGGTCGATCTCGCGATCGACGCGTGCCGGCTCGCGGGCGCCCGGCTCGCGGTCGTCGGAGAAGGCCCCGCGCGGGCGGCGCTCGAGCGCCGCGCCGCGGGCTCGCGAACGGAATTTCTCGGCGCGCTCTGCGACGACGCGCTCCGCTCGCTGATGGCGCGCGCGCGCGCCGTCATCTTGCCGGGCGAGGAAGATTTCGGCCTCGTGCCGCTCGAGGCGGCCGCGTCGGGCCGGCCGGCGATCGCGTACGGTCGCGGCGGAGCGCTCGAGACGATCGTCGCCGAGACGGGGACGTGGTTCGCGGAGCCGACGGCCGAGTCGCTCGCCGCGGCGCTCTGCGCGTTCGACCCCAACCGTTACGACAGGGCGATCATGCGGATGCACGCGGAGCGCTTCTCGCCCGCGCGTTTCGCGGCGCGGTTCGGCGCGGTCGTCGACGAGGTGCGCGCGCTCGGATCACGCGCGGCGGTGGACGCCGAGCTCGGCCGTCGCGCGCAGGAACGCGAGCGTCTCGCGAGCGTGACGCCCGCGGCCGTCGAGCGGATAGGCGGCCTCGCCGAGCTCGGCTGACGCCGTCGCGACCGCCGGGTCGTCGAGGATCGTGCGGATCGCCTGCGCCCACGCGTCCGGGTCGCGCGGATCGAGCAGCAGGGCGCTGCCGCGTGCGGTCTCGGGCAGCGCGCTCGTGTCCGCGGCGAGCACCGGTGCGCCGCACGCGAGCGCCTCGGCGACGACGAGCCCGAACCCCTCGGCGAGCGAGGGCACGAGCACGGCCCCCGCGCCGCGATAGAGTGCACGCAGCATGGCGTCGCTCGCCGCGATCTCCCCCGCGCGCCCCGGCAGGCGCGCCGCGGCGAACGCGCGGTCGGCGGCGCCGAGCTCGCCCACGACGACGAGGCGTTCGCCCGGTCCCAGCGCCCGGGCGGCTGCCTCGATCGCCAGCCGCGCGTTCTTGCGCGCTTCGCGCACGCCGACGACGAGCACGTAGCGCCGGGTCTGCAGCGGCGCCGGCAGCTTCCCGATGAGGCCCGGGCCGAAGAACGGCGCGGGTTCGGGCGCAATGACCTCGATCGCGGCCGGGTCGAGCCGCAGCTCGCGCGCGAGCTCGGCGCGGCTCCAATGCGATTGCGTCGCAATCCCCGCGGCGTGCCGCGCGGCGCGGCGGATCGGGCCCTGCTCGCGCGCCCGCGCGATCCGCTCGCCTGCGGGCTCCGTGAAGGCGAAGGCGTCGTGGATCGTCACGGCGGCGGGTGCGGCCGGCACCGCGCGCATGCCGTTGAATGGAAACCAGACGACGTCGAAGCGGCCCGGTTGCCGGAGCGCGCGCGAACCGGCGCTCGCGACGCCCGGGAACGCGTCGCGCAGCGCCGTGCGTTCGCGGCGCCGCGCGACGAGCGTCACGGCGACGCTCGGGTCGGCGAGCATCGCGGCGACCACGCCGCGCGCCACGTTCCCCATTCCGCGCCGGTCGCGCACCAGGGCGCCGGCGTCGATCGCGACCCGGATCTGGTCAGGAGGCATGGAAGCCGAGCACCGCGATGACGGTGACGGCGTTGAAGCACCCGTGGGTCAGGACGCTCGCCCAGTAGCAGCGCGTCGTCGCATAGACGTAGGCGAGCACGAGCCCGCCGATCACGAGCGGCACCGAGATCGTTAGCAGCTGCGAGGCAATGTCGCTCGCCGATGTCGGCGAAATGTGCACGAGCCCGAAGAGAATGCTGCTCGCGAGCGCGGCGAGTGGCACGGTCGTGTAGCGCGTGAATGCGTTGAAGAGGAAGACCCGGAAGGTCAGCTCCTCGAGCATCGGCGCAAAGAGCACGGCGATCGCGACGTAGAGCCCACGTTCGAGCGGCGTGTGCAGATCGTGCAGCAGCGCGATCGCGGCCTCCGTGTCCTGCGCGTGCGTGAGCTGCACCATCAGCGAGCCGACGACCGTCGTCCCGAGCCACATGGCGACGAGGCCGAACGCGGCGATACCGACGTCGCGGGCGGTGAGGAAGCGGAACCCGAGCTCGTCTGGGGTCGTACGCCCGAGCCGGGGCAGGACCGCCACGAGGAACACCGCCCACGGGACGTAGGTGATGAGCTGGGCGATGAGCAGCTGGCCCGTCGCGTGGCGCGGATCGAACTGTCCGAGCGCGTGGACGACGAGGATGTAGGCGATGGCCGGCAGCAACATGCACGCCGCAACGCCGACGGCGACGAGCCCCGAGAGCGGGATGCTCCAGGCGTCAGGGGCCCAGCGCGTCGGCGAGGGCGGCGAAACCGCCCAGGTCGATTTGTTCCGCACGGATCTCCGAATCGATGAGTAGCGTCGCGAGCGCCGAAGTGGTTCGCGCGCGGTCGATTCCGAGGGCGAGCGACAGGCTGTTGGCGAGTGTTTTTCGGCGGTACGCGAATCCCGCGCGGACGACCTGCAGCAGGAACGCCGGGTCGCGCACGGCGACGGGCGGTTGTGCGCGGCGTCGCATCACGACGACGGCCGAATCGACCTTCGGGCGTGGATAGAAGGCGTTCGGGCCGAGCACGAACGCCCGGCGCACCTCCATCGCGTACTGCACGTAGAGGCTCAGGCTCCCGTACGCCGAGGATCCGGCGGCGGCCACGAAGCGATCGGCCACGTCGCGCTGGACCATCGCGACGATGCGATCCGGCGGCCGCTCGAGGCCAAGCCAGCCGAGGATGAGCGGAGTCGCCACGTTGTATGGCAGGTTGCCGCACGCGCACCATGGCCGGGCCGCGATAAGCGCGCCGTAATCGACGGCGAGCGCGTCGCCCGCCACGAGCCGGAGACCCGGCAGATCGTCGCGCTCGCGCAGCACCGCCACGAGATCCTCGTCGATCTCGATCGCGGTGACGTCGGCGCCGAGGGCGAGCAGCTCGCGCGTGAGCGCCCCGGTGCCCGCGCCGACCTCCACGATCGGCTCGCCGGGCGCCTCGACGCAGAGCGCAGCGATCTTCCGCGCGGTCCCGGTGTCGACGAGGAAGTTCTGACCGAAGCGCTTCTTCGGGTGGAGCCCGCGCGCGGCGAGGAGCGCGCGCGGAGTCATCCGCTACTTCACGATGTAGATCGTCATCATCCGGGATCCGAAGCCGAGCGCTTCATGGCTCCCGTCGAAGCCGAGATCGATGCGATGACCGACGATCGCGCCGCCCGTATCGCCCGCGACGGCCCGGCCGTATCCCGGGATGAAGAGGTGCGTTCCGAGCGGGATGACGCTGGGATCGACGGCGATGACGCCGTGCCCGGCGCGTACGCCGCTGGCGGTGATGCCCGAGCAGCCGTAGCAGCTCGCGGTGTAGGCGGTCGCGAGCACATGGATCGCGGCTCCGGCGAAGCGCGCGGCGCCGGCGATTCCGCCGAGGGCAAGGCGGCCGGCCGCCGCCATCGGGCCGCCCGTGCCGCGCAGGACCACCTGCGGCCGCGCGGGCCGCGTCGTTCGGCTGGCGATCTCCGTCCGCTCGGGGCCGCCGGGACGCTCGTCAATCCGCACGGTCTCGACGCGGAGACCCGGCCGCCCGCCGCGCAGCACGCTCGTCGCGCCGCGCGGGAGCCGTGAGGTATACCGAACTTTGATCTGCGGCGCGATCGGGACCGCCACGTGCGACGTCCAGCTACGCTCAATGCGCACGACGTCGCCGGCTCCGAGCGCGGTATCGAGCGATGGGATCACCCGTTCGCCGTTTCGAAGCGGCCGGCCGGTTCGCGCGAGGAACTCGCCGACGGTGCCGGCCGCGCTGCGCAACGTCCGCCGCGAGGCGCCGACGGCGAGCGTGACGGGAACGGCGCGCCGATATACGACGAGCTCGCCATCGACCAGGCGGTCGTCCGGAGCGGCCGAGACGTAGTCCGCGCGGTCGACCGTAAGGCCACGCTCGGAGAGCAGCTCGCGAACGGTCGCGGCCTGCGTCGGTGACGTCAGCTGCGCGCCGTCGGCGTCGAGGGTGACGAAAAGGAGGGGTGCTGCTGCCGGCGCGGCGGCGCGATCGATCGTGGTGGCGGGGAGGCCGTCGGCGACGGCGGGCGAGGCGACGAGGGTGAGGGCAAGGGCCAGCGCTGTGGTGAGTCCGTTTTTCGTATGATGAACGATCAACGCCACTCCTTTCTTTGGCTGGCGGCCAGCACACACGCGGCGCGCGCTCGAGGGCGCACGGAACACGGCGAAGGCCACCGGCTAGCAAAGTCGCGGACAAGCGTTCCGAAAGGAACGTTTCGGCGGCCGATCAGCGGTCGGCCACGCAACGGGGGGGACGTTACCACACGGATCGGGCACCGTCAAACCGGTCGGTCGGGTGCAGGCACAAGCGAGGTATCAGATTTTCCTTACAAAAGGCCCGAGCCGGGCCGATCCGCTCCGCATCGGGCTGTATACCGAATGCTTTCGGCCCGTACGCAACGGAATCGTCACCTCGATTGAATCGCTGGTCCTCGCCGCGCGTGCGGGCGGCCATGTCGTGCGCGTGGTCGCACCTGCGACGCCCGGCTTCGTCGATCCCGATTCCGACGTCGTCCGGCTGCCCTCGCTCCCGCTCCCCACCCGAACGGGGTACCGGCTCCCGCTCTCGGGCGGGCCGCCGGTCGAGCTCGATGTGCTCCACGCACACTCGCTCTTCCTCACGGGCGCGCTCGCCGTGCGCGGAGCGCGGCGGCGGCGCGTGCCGCTCGTCTTCACGTATCACACCCGGCTCGAGGCCTACGCGCACTACGTCCCACTTGCGCCGCGGCTCACGCGGGCGCTCGCGGCGGCCCTGACGCGCCGGTTCGCGAGCGCCGCGGACGTGATCGTGGTCCCGACCCTCGCCATGCGGGCGCGGCTGCGCACCCTCGGCGTCGGCCGCCGCATCGTCGTGATCCCGAGCGGCATCGACGTCGCGGCGTTCGAGGCCGGGCGCCGGCGCCCGGGCGTCCGTGCCCGGCTCGGCGCGGCGGGTGATGTGCCGCTCGTGCTCGCGGTCGGCCGGCTCGGCCGGGAAAAGAATCTCGAGCTCGTCCTGCGGGCGTTCGCCGCGCTCGCGCTGCCGGCGGCCCGGCTCGCGATCGTGGGCGACGGAACCCACGGCGGCGCGCTCCGGCGGCTGGCGAAGCGGCTCGGCGTCGCCGAGCGGACGACGTTCGTGCCGTCGGTCGAACGCGCCGCGCTGCCCGACCTCTACGCCTCGGCCGACGTCTTCGCGTTCGCGAGCGCGAGCGAGACGCAGGGGCTCGTGCTCGCCGAAGCCCTCGCGGCCGGCCTCGCGGTCGTGGCCGTCGACGGCCCCGTCACCCGCGAGATCCTCGGAGGGGCGGGCCGGCTCGTCGCGGGCCGGCCCGAGGCCTTCGCCCGCGCGCTCCGCGAGACGCTCGCCCGGCCGCCGGATCCCGCCGCGGGCCGGGCCGTCGCGCGCGGCTTCGAGGGCGGCCTCAGCGCCGCGCGCGTGCTCGCGCTCTACGCGGAACTCGTCGCAAGGCGGCGGCGGCGGGCATGAGCGGCCGGTATCTCGGCCGGCCGGACGTGCCGGGGGAGACCGTCGCGCTCGCGCGGGCGCTCATCGGGTGCGAGCTCGAGCTCGGGGCGCAGGACGGCGTCGCGGGCCGCATCGTCGAGACGGAGGCCTACGTGCCGGGGGACGCGGCCTCGCACGCCTATCGCGGCGAGACCGCCCGAAACCGGTCGATGTTCCTGCGCCCCGGTCACGCGTACGTGTACTTCATCTACGGGACCGCGTTCTGCCTCAACGTCTCGAGCGAGCCCGCCTGCGTCGGGGCCGCGGTGCTGATCCGCGCGCTCGAGCCCTCGCGCGGCCTCGCGGCGATGGCGGCTCGCCGCCGAAACGCGCCCCTCCGCGATCTCTGCCGGGGCCCGGGCCGCCTGACGGCCGCGCTCGGCATCGACCGCGCGCGCGATGGCCTCGATCTCCTCGCGCCCGGGCCGCTGCGGCTCCTCGCGCGGACCGGCCCGCCGCCCGAGATCGGCACGAGCGTCCGAATCGGCCTCTCGCGCGAGGCCGACCGGCCGCTGCGCTTCTACGAGCGCGGCAGCCGCTACCTCAGCGGTCCCGCCCGGCTCAGTCCCGCGGGGGAAGCGGTCGCGTCGCCCGCGGCGAAGTGAGGGCGGAGTGCGCCTCCAGAAATATCTCGCCCATGCGGGCGTCGCGTCGCGCCGCAAGGCGGAGGAGCTCATCGCCGCGGGTCACGTGCGCGTCAACGGCGCCGTCGTGCGTGAGCTCGGCACGTCGGTCGCTCCGGGCGATCGCGTCGAGTTCGGCAGCCGGCTCGTCGAGGTCGCCGACCGCAAGCGCTACCTCGTGCTCAACAAGCCGGCCAAGGTGATGACGACGATGCGCGATCCCGAGGGCCGGCGCACCGTCGCGGCCCTCGTGCCGCGCGGCCCCGGGCGTGTCGTCCCGGTCGGCCGGCTCGACTACGATACCTCCGGCGTCCTCCTGCTCACCGACGACGGCGAGCTCGCCCACGTGCTGACGCATCCGCGCTACGGCGTCGACAAGACGTACCGCGCCGTCGTCGGCGGCCGGCTGCAGGGCGACGACGTGCGCAAGCTCATCGAGGGTGTCCGGCTCGCCGACGGCCGCAGCGATCCGGCCAAGGTCCGCGTCATCCGCGCGGGGCCCGCCGCGACCGAACTCGACATCACGATCCACGAGGGCCGCAACCGTCAGGTGCGACGCATGTTCGAGGCCACCGACCATCCGGTGCTCTCGCTCGTCCGGCTGCGCTTCGGGCCGCTCTCGCTCGGCGACCTCAAGGTCGGCAACTGGCGCGACGCGACGGAGAAGGAGCTCGAGGCGCTCGAAGCCCTCGAGCGCGAGGGCGCCGAGGCGGACGCCCTGCGCGCCGAAGAGGACGAGGGCTGATGGTGCGGGGGATCCGCGGCGCGACGACCGTCGATCGCGACGACGCCGAGGCCATCCTCGCGGCGACCGAGGAACTCGTGCGCGAGATCGTCGCCGCGAACGCCCTCGATCCCGCCGACGTGGCGTCGGCACTCTTCACCGTGACGCCCGACCTGCGCGCGGAGTTTCCCGCGGCCGCCGCCCGGCGGATGGGCTGGACGAACGTGCCGCTGCTGAACTTCATCGAGATCGACGTGCCGGGGCGCCTGCCGCGTTGCATCCGAATGCTCGTCCACGTCAACACCGACCGAACGCAAGTGCAGATGGTCCACGTCTACCTACGCGAAGCCGTGTCGCTGCGGCCCGACCTCGTCTCCCGGAGTACCACGCCGCAATGATCGTCGTCATGAAGCCCGATGCAACGCTCGCCGATGTCGAGGCGCTCACTGCCGTCATCGACGCGTTGCGCCTGGGCGCGCACGTCAGCCGCGGCGCGGAGCGGACGGTCGTCGGCGTCGTCGGCGCGCCCGCCGACAAGGAGACGCTGCTCGCGCGCTTCGCGGGCTCGCCCGGCGTCGAGTCGGTCGTCGCGATCTCCAAGAGCTTCAAGCTCGTCAGCAGCGAGGCGCGGCCGGGCCGGTCGGTTATCCGCATCCGCGGCGACATCGCCTTCGGCGGCGAGCGGCTCGTCGTCTGCGCGGGCCCGTGCAGCGTCGAATCGGCCGAACAGCTCGACGCGACGGCCGCTGCGGTCGCCCGCGCGGGCGTGACGGTGCTGCGCGGCGGAGCGTTCAAGCCGCGCACGTCGCCGTACGCCTTTCAGGGGCTCGGCGAGAACGGCCTCAAGTATCTGCGCGAGGCCGCCGACCGCCACGACCTCGCCGTCGTCACCGAGGTCCTCGATCCGCGCGACGTCGAGCTCGTCGCGCGCTACGCTGACGTGCTGCAGATCGGCGCGCGGAACATGCAGAACTTCTCGCTGCTCAAGGAAGTCGGCCGCGCGACGAAGCCCGTGCTGCTCAAGCGGGGCCTCGCGGCGACGATCGACGAGTGGCTCATGGCCGCCGAATACATCGTCGTCGCGGGCAACCACGACGTGATCCTCTGCGAGCGCGGGATCCGCAGCTTCGACCCGACGACGCGCAACGTGCTCGACCTCGCGGCGGTCGCCGTCGCGCGCGGGCTCACGCACCTGCCGGTGATCGCGGATCCCTCGCACGGCACGGGCGTGCGCGATCTCGTCCTGCCGATGAGCCTCGCCGCGGTCGCGGCCGGGGCCGACGGGCTCATCGTCGAGGTCCATCCCAACCCCGCCGCGGCCTTCTCGGACGGGCCGCAGTCCCTCACGTTGCCCGGGTTCGCGGACCTCATGGAGCGCCTGGGTCCCGTGGCGGCGGCGGTCGGCCGCTCGCTGCCGCAGGCGGCCGCCGTCAGCTGACCGGGCCCGCGCCGCACGTCGTCGGCATCGCGGGCGTCGGGCTCATCGGCGGCTCGATCGCCCTGCGCGCCCGCGAGCTCGGCTGCGACGTCGTCGGCTGGGATCCCGACGCACGCCACGTGGCGGCCGCCCTCGAGCGCGGCGCGCTCACCGGCACGCAGCCGGATTTCGCGGCCGTCGCGGCGACGTGCGACACGCTCGTGCTCGCGGGGCCGCTCGAGGCCGTCCTCGCGCAGCTCGCGGCGCTGGGGGCCGGGCTGCCGCATCCCCCGCTCGTGCTCGACGTGGCCTCGGTGAAGGTACCGGTCGTCGCCGCGGGCGAGGCCGTCGCCGGGTTCGTCGCGACCCATCCGCTCGCGGGCTCCGAGCGCAGCGGGCCCCTCGCCGCCCGCGCCGATCTCTTCGCCGGGCGGACCTGGACGTACGAGCCGACCGCGCGGCCCGGCCCGCGCGCGGCGGCGCGGACCTTCCTCGCGGCGCTCGGCGCGCGGCCGCTCGCGGTCGCCGCGGCGCGGCACGACGCGATCGTCGCGCTGACCTCGCACCTCCCCCAGCTCCTCTCGAGCGCGCTCGGCGCGCGGCTCGCGGCCGCGTTGCCCGACGACGCCGTCGCGGAGCTCTGCGGCCCCGGCATCGGCTCGATGCTGCGCCTCGCGGGCTCGCCATGGCCGACGTGGCGCCCGATCCTCGCGGCGAACGCCCCGGGCGTGGCGCAGGAGGTCCGGGCGATGGCGAACGTATTGCTGGAACTCGCCGCCGCCCTGGACTCGGGCGCGGTCGACCGTCTCGAACCGCTGTTCGCGACCGCCGCCGATGCGGCGGCCCGCGTCGCGACCCCGCCCGCCGACTCGAGGTTCTCCCCGTGAAGCTCCGCCCGTACGTTACCGCCGCCGCGACCGCCCTCGTCGCCGCTGGCCCGCTCGCGGCGCTTGCCGCACCGGAGTACTACACGCCGCCGACGCTCGTGAAGCACGGCGCGCCGAGCTCGGCCGTGCCGGGCGCGGGCACCGTCGTCGTGCAGGTCCTCGTCAACGCCGACGGGACGTTCAAGGTCAGCCGCGTCGTGCGCTCGACCAACCACGCCGACGACGCGGCCGCCCTCGAAGTGGCGAAGACCTCGACCTACAAGCCGGCGACCCGCGGCTCGAAGGCGGTGACCGCGTACTACGATTACACGCTGAAGTTTACCGCCGGCGGTGGCACGGCGCAGAGTAGCGACGCCGACGGCGCAGGTGGCGACGTTGCCAAGTACGCGCGCATGATTCGCGCGGGCAACTACGCCGGCGCGAAGGCCGGGCTCGCGACGTACGTTGCCGCGCATCCCGACAATGCGCAGGCGCAGACTCAGCTCGCGGTCGCGAGCACGTTCCTCGGCGATTACGACGGCGCGGCCGACGCGTTCTCGAAGGCGCCCGTCTCGTCCGAGTACGCGCCGGTCGCCGCGAAGGCATACGCGGAGGCGGCCTCGGCCGCGCTGCGTGCGAAAGATTACGCGCGCGCGACGACCTACGCGCAGAAGGCCGTCGCCGTGGCGCCGAGCGTTTCGAATTACAACTCGCTCGGCCTCGCGCAGCTCAACACGGGCGACGCGGCGGGCGCCGTTACCTCGCTCGAGAAGGCCCGGTCGCTCGGTGCGAGTGACGCGAAGGAAACCCCGCACGATCGTGCGCTCATCGACGGCAACCTGGTGTCCGCGTATCTCGCGGCGGGCCAAGTCGACAAGGCGAAGACCGTCGCGGCCGAGGCGACGAAGACCGATCCAAGCGAAACGACCTCCGCGAACGTCTTCGCAAACTACTATATCAAGGAAGCGCAGACGGCGGCCGCCGCCGGCAAGGGCGACGCGGCGGCTGCGGCCTACGAGCAGGCCGCGGCGATGGCGCCGTCGAGCGCGGCGGACCTCTACGGCGAGGCCGCGATCGCCTACCTCAACCTAAAGCCCGCCAACAACGCGAAGGCCTCGGCCGATGCGCAGAAGGCGCTCGCGCTCAAGCCCGACAGCGCCGTCGCGAATTACGCCGCCGGCGTCGCGCTCGCGAACACGCCCGGCAAGGACAAAGACGCGCTCGTCTATCTCCAAAAGGCCGACGCTTCGGCCAAAGCAGGGACGGATCCGAAACTGACCGCCGCCATCGAGAACGTAATCAAACAGCTCGGCACCGCCAAGTAGCGGCGCGCCGAGGATTCCTACCCGGGCGGGGACAATACCGAGCCCGCCGCAGCGACCTTCGTCGGCTTCCAGGAGGCTTCACAGCAACGTGTTCAATGGTGTAGCAGAACTGATCCGCCAGGGCGGTCCGGACATTATCGTCCTGATCATCTTGTCGGTCATCGCGGTCGCAATCGTGATCGAGCGGCTGGTGTTCTTCGCGGGCGAGCGCGGCGACACGAAAGGCTTGCTCCGGTCGCTCGGTCAGCGCATCGCGCGCGACGACATCTCGGGCGCGGTCAAGCACTGCCAGGAGAGCAAGGGCATGCTGCCGCGGATCCTCGAGTTCGGTCTGCTGCGCGGCACGAAGAACCGCGCCGACATCACGGACGCGCTCTCGATCGCGTTGATGGAGAACCTCAACCTGCTCGAACGCAACCTCGGCATCATCGGCACGATCGCCGTCATCGCGCCGTTCGTCGGCCTCTTCGGCACGGTGCTCGGCATCATCCACGCCTTCCAGGACATCGCGACCAAGGGCAACTCGAGCCCCGCGGTCGTCGCCGCCGGCGTCGGCGAAGCGCTCGTCACGACGGCCGCCGGCCTCTTCGTCGCGGTCATCTCGGTCGTGTTCTTCAACTACTTCAAGACGACGATCAAGTCGTTCAATCAGGATATGATCGTCGCCGCGAATCAGCTCGCCGAGATGCTTCACTTCCATAATATCGGCGAGCCGATCCCGACCGATCTCTACCAGCCCGTCGCCACGCGCGGCGGGAAGTAGAGCCGCTCCATGTCGTTGCTCTCGGCGCAGCAGGACGACGCCGTGATGTCCGAGATCAACATCACGCCGTTCACGGACGTGCTGCTCGTCCTGCTCATCATCTTCATGATCCTCGCAGCCGTGGCGACGCCACCCGGCTTTCAGAAAGAGCTGCCGAACAATAATGCGCCGAACACCGCGCAACAGAACAACAAGAAAGACATCGACGTCGAAGTGAACAATCGCGGCGTGATCTTCGTGGACAACGCGCGCACCGATGAGACCGGCGTCTACGCGGCGATGGCGAACGCGGCTCGGACGCACGGCGCCAAGACGCACGTGTCGATCACGGCGGATGCGAAGGCACCCTACGGCGTCATCATCCGCATCCTCGACGCCGCCGAAGAAGCGAACCTCGAAGACGTCGGATTCGTGACCTCGTAGTGGCGGTATCAACGAGCAGCGGTGACGACGACGTCATGTCGACGATCAACATCACGCCCTTCACGGACGTGCTGCTGGTCCTGCTCATCATCTTCATCATCCTCGCCTCGATCACGAAAGAACCGTCGTTGCCGCTCGCTCACAACAGCATCAAGGTGCACCCGTCGCAAGTACTCGTGTATATCGACGCCAAGAACCAGATCCAGATCGGCTCGAAGTTCACGGATATCGCGGGCGCGCCCGAAGCGTTCCAAGCGCTTCAAGCCCAAACCAATAATAATTATAACGACGTGATCATCAAGGCCGATCCCAAGGCGAGCTACGGGACGATCCTGCAAGTGATGGACGCCGCGAAAAAGGTCAACCTCACGAACTTCGGTCTCGCGAACAAAATTCAGGGTTCCGGCTCCACTTCAGCGAGTCCGTAACATGAGCACGACCCCCGCGCAACCTCCGGCGCCGCAGAAGTCGCCGGCCGCCCGCGTACGCTCGTTTATCGGCTGGGCGTTCGTCCTTTCGGTCGTCATTCACCTGATCGCGTTCCCATTTCTGCGCTTCAAAGAGCAAGAAGCGCAGAAAGATAAAGATCGAACCGTCACCGTCACCAAGAAGATCGCCGTGAAGCCGCCGCCGACGCCACCGCCCACCCCGAAGCCTACGCCGACGCCGCCGCCTCCGAAGAAGACGCCGCCGCCGGTCAAGGCGACGAACCCGCCGCCGCTGGTCAAGAAGCTCGTCGTCCATCCACCGAAGACGACGGCGAAATCGCCGACGGGACCGACGCAACCGAAGTACGTCGTCCCGCCCAAGGGTGATGAGAACGGCAACCCCAACGGCAACGCGGCCACCGGAGCGCCCGCACCGACGGCCGGGCCCGCGACCACCTCGAAGCCCGCGCCGACGCTCGCGCCGACGCCGATCCCCACGCCGACGCCCACGCCGAAGCCGGCGTGCGCCAACCCCAACGCCCCGGCCGCCATCAAGGGCACAGCAGCGGAGCTCGAATATCCGGAGATCGCCCGCGAACAGGGTGCGGTCGGCACCGCGATCGTCAAGGTGACGCTCTCGGCCGGCGGCAGCGTCCAAGCCGCGACGATCCAGAAGAGCGCCGGAAACGCGGCGCTCGATCAGGCCGCCATCAAGTCCGCGAAGGAGACGGCGTACATCGCGGAAACCGTCAACTGTGTGCCGACGGCAGGGTCGTACCTGTACCAGGCCGATTTCACCGGCCAATAGCGTGACTCGCTCGTGACGTGGCTGCAGGCGATGGTGCTCGCCGTGCTCCAGGGCGCGAGCGAGCTCTTTCCGATCTCGAGCCTCGGGCACACGGTGCTCGTCCCGGCGCTCCTGCAGTGGCGCATCGACCGCAGCGACCCGACCTTCCTCGCGTTCGTCGTCGCGCTCCACCTGGGGACGGCGATCGCGCTCATCGCGTTCTACTGGCCGGACTGGGTGCGGATCGTACGCGCGCTCGTCGCGAGCGTCGCGCGCGGCTCGCTCTCGAGCGATCGCGACGAGCACGTCGGCTGGCTGCTCGTCGTCGGAACGATCCCGGTCGCGATCCTCGGGCTCTTCCTCGAGAAGCCGGTGCGCACGTTTTTCGGCTCGACCACGCTCGTCGCAGGCTTCCTGATCCTCAACGCTTTCGTGATGTTCGCCGGCGAGGCGCTCAAGCGCCGCTCGATGACGGGCGCCACGGGCGTGCGGCCGCTCGCGACGCTGCCATGGCGCGACGGTGCTGGCATCGGCCTCGCACAGTCGCTGGCCCTGCTGCCCGGCATCTCGCGGTCAGGCTCGTCGATCGTCGCCGGGTTGCTGCTCCGGCTCGATCACGAGGACTCCGCGCGTTACTCGTTCCTGCTCGCGACGCCCGTCATCTTCGCGGCCTCGGTGTTGGAGCTGCCGCAGCTCTTCGCCATCGGTTCGACGACCGTGCTCGAGCAGGCGGGCGTCGGCGGCGTGCTCGCCGCGCTGACCGCCTACGCGTCGGTGAGCTTCCTCGTGCGCTGGTTCGACGGGCATGACTTGCGGCCGTTCGGCTGGTATTGTCTGGTGTTCGGATCGATCTGTCTCGGTCTCTCGCTCGCAAAGGTCATCACGTGAAGTCTCTCGCGCTCATCCTCGCCGTCGTGTTCTTCGTGATCGCCGTGCTCTACGCGTTCGGGATCCTGCAGATCGGCTCGAGCCATCACGGCCGCCACTTCTCGCACGCCGTGCTCTTCGCCGTGCTCGGGATCCTCGCGCTCATCTGGGCGCGCTTCCAGGGCAACACCACCACGCCGACCGGAGTGCGCTGACACGGCGAGCGACCTCCCCCTCCCCTCGCATCTGACCCCGAGCGGCGGCGTGGCGATGGTCGATGTCGGTGCCAAGGCGGTCACGCGCCGCTCGGCTCACGCGCGCGCGCTCGTCCGGCTCGGCATCGCCGCCGCCGAGGCGCTCCGCGCGGCGACGCTCGCCAAGGGCGACGCGTTCACGACGGCGCAGATCGCGGGCGTTTTCGCCGCGAAGCAGACGGCGGCGCTCATCCCGCTCGCGCATCCGCTGCCGCTCTCGAGCGTCGACGTCGCCTTCGCGTGGCCGGAACCCGGGCTGTTGCAGATCGACGCCGTCGCGCACACGTCGGCGCAGACCGGCGTCGAAATGGAGGCGATGGTGGCGGCGGCGATCGCGGCGCTCACCATCTACGACATGACGAAGTCGCTCGAGAAGGGGATCGCGATCGAATCGGTTCGGCTGGTGGAGAAGCGGGGCGGGAAGAGCGGGACGTGGCGCGTGACGGAGCCCGCGTCGTGAGCTCGCGCGACGTCGCGGTCGTCGTGCTCTCCGATCGCGCGGCGTCGGGCGAGCGGCCTGACGGTTGCGTCGAGGCGGCTCGGCTCGCGCTCGGCGACGGCTGGTCGCTCGCGCACTCGGTCGTCCTGCCGGACGATCCGGCGGCGCTGCAGGCCGAGCTCATCGAGCTCGCCGACCATGCGGCCGTGCCGCTCGTGCTCACGAGCGGCGGGACGGGCCTCGGGCCGCGCGATCGCACGCCGGCCGCAACCGCCGCGATCCTGGACTACGAGATCCCCGGGATCGGCGAGGCGATGCGCGCCGGGTCGGCCGCTTTCGTGAAGACCGCGATGCTCTCGCGCGCGATCGCCGGCGTTCGCGGGAAAACGCTGATCGTGAACCTGCCCGGAAGCCCCAAGGCCGTCGCCGAGACGATCGCGATCCTGCTGCCCGCTCTGCCGCACGCGCTCGACCTGCTCGCCGGCGGCGTGTCGGACGGCTGAGGATGACGTACGCGGCGGCTTCGGCCTATCTCCTCGGCACCGTGAACGAGACGCGCTCGCGAACCGATCCCTATCGGCTCGACCGGATGGCGGCGCTCCTAAGCGCCCTCGGCAACCCGCATCGCGCGTATCCGACGATCCACGTCGGCGGGACCGCCGGCAAGGGCTCGACCGCGACCATGATCGCGGCGGCGCTGACCGCGGACGACCGCCGCACGGGGCTCCATGCGAAGCCGCACCTCGTCTCGATGACCGAGCGGGCGCGCATCGACGGCGTCCCGATCACCGAGGAGCGCTTCGGCGAGATCCTCGGCGACATGCGCGGCGCGATCGACGCGGTGACGCTCGAAGAGGGCCGGCCGTCGTATTTCGAGACCCTGCTCGCGCTCGCATTCGTGGACTTCGAACGCGCGCCGGTCGACGTCGCGGTCATCGAGGTCGGCCTCGGGGGAAAACTCGACGGGACCAACCTCATCGTCCCCGAGGTCGCCGCGATCACGAACGTCGGCCTCGATCACACCGAGGTCCTCGGCGAGACGGTCGAGCTCATCGCGGCGGACAAGGCGGGCATCGCGAAGCCGGGCGTGCCGCTCGTGACCGACGCGCGCGAGCCCGCGCGCGCCGTCATCGAGGCCGAGGCGACGGCGCGCGGCGCGAGCGTCGTGTCGGTCGGCGACGTCACGGCCGTCCTCGAGCGGCCGGGTGAACGGTATGGCCGCACCTTCGGCGTCCAGACGGCGCGCGGAACCTACGAGATCGCGCTGCCGGTGCTCGGGCGCTTCCAGGAACGCAATGCGGCGACCGCGATCGCCGTGCTCGAGCGCCTGCCGGACCGGCTGCGTCCGTCGATCGAGGCCGTCGAGCGCGGCTTCGCGAGCGTCGTCATGGCTGGCCGGATGGAGTTCGTGCCGGGCTACCCGAGCATCGTCTTCGACATCGCGCACAATCCCGATAAGTCGGCGTCGCTCGCCGAGGCGCTCAGCGAGACGTTCCCGGACCGGCACTTCACGTTCGTCGTCGCGATCTCGGAATCCAAGGACGCCTTCGGCGTCCTTGCGCCGTTGCTCGCGTTGCCGAGCTCGTTCGTCTGCACTACCTTCGAGACGGCCGGCCGCACGAGCGAACGCCCGCTGCGGCTCGCGAACATGGTCGAGCGGTCCGGCCGCAGCGCGCGAGCGATCGGCGATCCGATCGAGGCGCTGGGCATCGCGCGCCGGCAGACTTCGGGCGACGACGTCGTCGTCGTCACGGGCTCCACGTTCCTCGTCGGATCGCTGCGCGAATGGTGGCTCGACAACGTCGCCGTCGGCCGGCGTTAGCGCAAACGCAGGGCCGCCGTTCTCGCTCGGCGGCCGGACGCTCGTCATGGGCATCGTCAACGCGACGCCCGACTCGTTCTCGGGTGACGGCCGGCCGACTGTCGCGGGAGCCGTCGCGCACGGGGTCGAGCTCGCGGCGGCGGGCGCCGATGTGCTCGACGTCGGCGCCGAATCGACGCGGCCGGGCGCGATCCCGGTCGAGGCCGACGTCGAGCTCGCGCGCCTGCTGCCCGTCGTCGTCGCGCTGCGCGCGGTGCTCCCGGCCATCCCGCTCTCGATCGATACGTACAAGCCCGAGGTCTTCGCGGCAGCGCATGCCCTCGGCGCCACGCTCTTCAACTCGGTGCGCGGCCTCGACGCGGTGACGATCGCGACGGCGCTGCGGCTCGGGTCGCCGGTCGTCGCGATGCACGCCGGGAGCGCCGCGGGCGCGGCCGGCGGTCCGGTTCGGGGAGTTCTGCGGGCGCTGCGGACGATGGCCGACGCGGCGCAGCGCGCAGGAATTGCCCGCGAGCGGGTCTTTCTCGATCCCGGGATCGGCTTCGGAAAGGGACCGGCCGAGAACGTCGCGTTGCTCGGGGCGCTCGACCGGCTCGTCGGCCTCGGCTATCCGACGCTGCTCGGCGTCTCGCGCAAGGCGACCCTGGGCGTGCTGACGGACCGGCCGGTGGGCGATCGCGACGCGGCGACGGCGGCGGTCGTAGCACTCGCCTGCGCGGCCGGCATCGACGTCGTCCGCGTGCACGACGTCGCGCGCGCGGTCGACACCGTGCGCGTGGCCGACGCGATCGCACGGCCCGGTCGGTGAGCGACGCGATCGAGCTCACCGGGATCCGCGCCTACGGCCGCCATGGCGCGAATGCGGGCGAGCGCGACGTCGCGCAGGCGCTCGATCTCGACGTGCGGGTCGAGCTCGACCTGGGCGTCGCGCGGCGCAGCGATGCGCTCGCGGATACGCTGGATTATGCGGCGCTGCACGCGCGCATCGTCGCGCTCGTCGGCTCGCGCTCCGACGTGCTGCTCGAACGCCTCGCGGACGCGATCGCGCGCGACGTGCTCGCCGACGGGCGCGTCCGCGCGGTCGAGGTCGCGGTCGCGAAGCCCCGACTGCTCGCGGGGGCGACCCCGCGCGTCGTCGTGCGCGCCGCGCGCGACTGACATGGCGCTCGCGCGGATCGGGCTCGGCGCCAATCTCGGCGACGCGGCCGCGACCGTCCGCGCGGCGAGCGACGCGCTCGGTGAGCTCGGGGCCGTGCGGGCCCGCTCCGCGCTGTACGGCAGCACGCCCTGGGGCGGCGTCGCGCAGCCGGATTTCGTCAACGCGGCCGCGCTGCTCGAAACGGCCCTCGCGCCGCTCCCGCTCCTGCGCGCGCTGCAGGCGCTCGAACGGCGCTTCGGCCGCGTCCCGGGCGTTCGATACGGCCCGCGCGCGCTCGACCTCGACCTGCTCGCCTACGACGCCCTCAGCCTCGCGACGCCCGAGCTCGCGCTGCCGCACCCGCGCCTCCTCGAGCGCGCCTTCGTCCTCGTGCCGCTCGCGGAGATCGAGCCCGCCTTCGCGGCCGCGCGCGACGCGCTCGGAGCGGCCGATTGCGACGTGTGGCGGATACCGTTTCCGGAGGGTCGAACTTCGAAAACGTGACCCCAGACGATCTCGAGCGCGTGCGCGTGGCCGCCGCGTTCTGCGCCGAGGGCAACCTCGCGCGCTTCCGGCACGCGACGCCCGGCGTCGCGATCGACGTGCGGCGCTCGCCGCGGCCCCGCCTCCCCTCTGCGACCAACCTCGGCGACACGTCGAGGAACGGCTACGTGGCCGCGGGCTACGACGAGCCGCCGGTCCCCGTCGAGCCGCCCGCCCGCGTGCTGCGCGCGGAGTTCGTCGGCATCGTGCGATTCACGCGTCCGATCGCGATGGTCGGCAGCGATCTCGACGGCGACCGCGAGGTCGCCTACGTCGAGGCGCTCGGGATCCGCAATCCGGTGCGCTCGGGCGGCGCGGGCCGCGTCGCCGAGGTCTTCGTCGCCGACGGCGACGCGGTCGAGTACGGCCAAGCGCTGCTCTCGCTCGAAGGCTGACCGGTGTTCAAGAGGATCCTCATCGCCAATCGCGGCGAGATCGCGCTGCGGATCAACCGCGCCGCCCATGAGCTCGGAATCGAGACGGTCGCGGTGTTCTCCGAGGCCGACCGCACCTCGCTGCACGTCCGCAATGCCGACCGCTCGTTCTGCGTCGGCCCGGGCCCCGTCGCCCGGTCGTATCTCAACATCCCGAACATCATCTCGGCGGCGCTCATCTCGGGCGCCGACGCCGTCCATCCGGGCTACGGGCTGCTCGCCGAGAACGCTCGCTTCGCGGAGATCTGCTCCGATCACGGGCTCGCCTTCATCGGGCCCTCGCCCGAGGTGATTGCGAAGATGGGCGACAAGGCGTCCGCGCGCCAGATCATGCGCGACGCCAAAGTGCCGACGACCCCGGGAACGGACATCGTGCCGACCATCGCCGACGCGCTGCGGGCAGCCGAGACGGTCGGCTATCCGCTGATGATCAAGGCGACCGCGGGCGGCGGCGGCAAGGGGATGCGCGCGGCCCGCGACGCCTCGGAGCTCGAAGCGCAGTTCGTCACCGCGCAAGCCGAGGCCGAGGCGAACTTCAAGGACGGCCGGCTCTACATGGAGCGGCTCGTCGAGCGGCCGCGCCACGTCGAGGTCCAGGTGCTCGGCGACGCGTTCGGCTCGATCGTTCACGTCGGCGAGCGCGACTGCTCCGTCCAGAAGCCCTCGCACCAGAAACTGATCGAGGAGGCGCCGGCGCCCGATCTCGCGCCCGCGGTGCGCAAGCGGCTGCACGCCACGGCGATCGCCGCGGCGAAGGCCGTTGGGTATCGCACGGCCGGCACCCTCGAATTCCTCGTGACCGGCAACGACGTGTATTTTATGGAGATGAACACGCGGATCCAGGTCGAGCATCCCGTCACCGAGATGCTGTACGGCGTCGATCTCGTGCGCGAGCAGATCCGCCTCGCGGCGGGCGAACGGCTCTCGTTCCGCCAGAGCGATCTCGTGCCGCGCGGCCACGCGCTGGAATGCCGCATCAACGCCGAGGGCGCTGATTTCGCGCCGGCCGCGGGCACGCTCACGGCCGTCGCGCTGCCGGGCGGCTATGGCGTCCGGGTCGACTCGCAGGCGTACGCCGGGCTCGCGGTCCCGCCGTTCTACGATTCGCTGCTCGCGAAGATCGTGACGCGCGGCGAGACGCGCGACGAGGCGATCGACCGGATGGCGGCGGTGCTCCGCGATACGCACATCACGGGAGTCGCCACGACCGTCGGCGTCTGCCGCGCGATCGTCGCCGACCCGACGTTCCGCAAGGGCGGCTTCGGAATCGACTTCCTGCCCGCGTTCATGGCACGCGAGCTCGCGCCGCGATGACGCGCCGCTTCGCGCGCGAGCTCGCGCTGCAGACGCTCTACAACGTCGAGATCGGCCACAACGAGCCCGACGTCGCGCTCGGCCAGACGATGGGCGACGTCGCCGCGGGCGATGCGGAGGGCCGAACGTTCGTGCGCGAGCTCGTCTTCGGGACCCTCGAGTTCTCGGAGGCGGCCGATTCCATCGTCGGACCGCTGCTCGAGGGCTGGACGCTCGACCGCCTCGCGACGGTCGACCGGATCGTGCTGCGCATGGCGATGTTCGAGCTCGACCGCACGGCGACGCCGCGCGCGGTCGTGCTCGACGAGGCCGTCGAGCTCGCGAAGAAGTTCTCGACCGAGGACGCGGCGCGCTTCGTCAACGGCGTGCTCGCCGCCGCGAGCCCGGCGCGCGCGAGCGGCTGATGGCTCCCCGCCGTCGCCGGCCCAAGCGGTTCTCGCTCTTCGGCCGGTTCGTTTTCGTGCTCTTCTCGATCGTCTTTCTCGCGGTGCTCGTCGCGGGCGGGCTCGTCGCGGGCATCGTCTATAGCTATTCGCGGCATCTGCCCGACATCAGCCGGATGGCCGATTTTCAGCCGTCGCGGTCGACGCGCATCTACGCGCGCGACAACACGCTGCTCGCGACGCTGTACAAGCAAAATCGGATCCACGTGCCGATCGCGGGCATCCCGCAGGTCGTGCGCCAGGCGTTCGTCGCGAACGAGGACCACAATTTTTACGTCCACCACGGCGTCGATTTCGCCGGCATCGCGCGCGCGGCGCTCGCCGATTACCGGCACGAGCAATTCCAGGGCGCCTCGACGATCACGCAGCAGCTCGCCCGCGCGCTTTTCCTCTCCGATCAGGTCTCGATCTCGCGCAAGATTCAGGAAGCGCTGCTCGCGATGGAGATCGAACGGTACTATACCAAGGACGAGATCCTCGAGCGCTATCTCAACTTCATCTACTTCGGATCCGGCGCGTACGGCGTGCAGGCGGCGGCGCACACGTACTTCGGCACCGACGTCAAGAATCTGACGCTCGGCCAGGCGGCGCTGCTCGCGGGGCTGCCCGCGGCGCCCTCGGATTATTCGCCGTACGTGAGCCTCGAGCGCGCGCGTGAGCGGCAGCAGCACGTGCTCGAGCGCATGGTCGCGAGCGGCTACGTCAAGTCCTATCAGGCGCGCGCCGCGGAGTCGGCGCCGATCGGCCTCGCGGGCCTGCACGCCGTGGGCCTGCAGGGCTTCCGCTATCCGTATTTTACGACGTACGCGCAGCACGTGCTCGAGCAGACGTTCGGGACGCGCGCGGTGCTCGAGGGCGGGCTCGACGTCGACACGACGCTGGACCCGAAGCTGCAGCGGCTCGGCGAGGATGCCGTGAAGTGGGGCATGGCGCAGGCACGCGCGGGCGGCATCAACGCGCACGAGGCGGCGCTCGTCGCGATCCGGCCAAGCACGGGCGAGATCGTCGCGATGATCGGCGGCACGGGCTTCACGCTGCACAGCGAGTTCAACCGCGCGTGGCAGGCGCTGCGCCAGCCGGGCTCGTCGTTTAAGCCGTACGTCTACACCGCCGCGATCGACAACGGCTTCACGCCGACGAGCGAGCTCGACGACAGCAAGGTTTCCTATCCGATGGGCGACGGGTCGACGTGGTCGCCGATGGACGACGATTTCCGCTTCTACGGTCCGATGACGCTGCAGTACGCCCTCGCCCAGTCGCGCAACGTCGTCGCGGTCCGGCTCGCGGCGAAGGTCGGCATCGATCGCGTGATCGCATACGCCCATCGCATGGGCGTCCGCGCGCCGCTCGAGGCCAATCTCTCGCTCGCGCTCGGGACCTCCGTCGTCTCGCCGCTCGATCAGGCGGCGGGCTACGCGACGCTCGCCGACGCCGGAATCCATGTCGACCCGACGCCGCTGCGGCTCGTGCGCGACTCGTTCGGATCGACGCTCGTCGACAGCCGCGTCCCCGTCGAGTCCGAGGCCGTCGGCGCCGGGACCGCCTACGTCGTCACGACGATGCTCGAGGACGTCATCAAGCACGGCACGGGCTATCCCAACGCCGACATCGGCCGGCCCGCCGCGGGCAAGACCGGGACGACCTCGGACTTCCGCGACGCGTGGTTCGTCGGCTACACGCCCGATCTCGTGACGGCCGTCTGGATCGGCAACGACGATTACGCGCGCATGAACGAATCGTTCGGCGGCAACGTCCCGGCGCGCATCTGGGCGCGCTTCATGCACGCCGCGCTCGCGCGCGTCCCGAAGCATGATTTTCCGTATCCCGCGAGCGAGGTCCGAAAAGCCGCGGCATGCGGCCAGGCGAAGACGTACTACTACTTCGTCGAGGGAACGCAGCCGCCGGGTTGCGCGTACGCCGGCTGGTCGGGCTCGGGGCGCGCGCTGATCTCCGCCCGATGAGCGCCCGGCCGGAGGCGGGCTCCGGCGTCGTCGGCGTCGCGCGCCTCGTCGATTATCTCAAGCGCAAGATCGGCGCCGACCGGAACCTCGTTCAGGTCGCGATCCGCGGCGAGGTGACAAACTTTCGTCCGTCGACGGCGGGTCACCTCAATTTCGACCTCAAGGAGCGAACGGCGCTGCTGCGCTGCTTCGCCCGGCAGCGCGACGCCGCGCGCTTCCCGGCGTTCATCAACGGCAGCAGCGTCGTCGCGCGCGGCCGCGTCGGCGTCTACGAGGGCCGCGGTCAGTTCCAGCTCGATGTCGTCGACCTCGAGCTCGACGGGCTCGGCGAGATCCACGTGCTCTTCGAGGAGCGCAAGCGCCGGTTCGCGGCGCTCGGGCTCTTCGAGGCGAGCCGCAAGCGGCCGTTGCCGCGCCATCCGTTTCGGGTCGCGCTCGTCTCGTCGCGCGGCGCCAACGGCGCGATCGATTTCACGCGCCTCCTCGCAAAGCGCTCGCCGCATGTCGCCGTCGTGTGGTGCGAGACGGCGGTGCAGGGCGCGACCGCGCCCGAACAGATCGCGGCGGCGCTCGATCGCGCGTCGCGCGCCGACGTCGACGCGATCGTCGTGACGCGCGGCGGCGGCTCGTTCGAGGACATGTTCTGCTTCAGCGACGAGCTCGTCGTGCGCGCGATCGCCCGCGCCAAATTTCCCGTCGTCTCGGCGATCGGCCATGCCGCGGACCAGCAGCTCGCCGACCTCGCGGCCGACCTCCACGTCGAGACGCCGAGCGCGGCGGTCGAGGCGCTCGGGACGGCACTCGCGGCGCTCGACGGACGGCTGCTCGACGCGCGGCGGCGGCTCGGGCGCGCGGCCGCCGCGCGGCTCGAGCGCGAGCGGGTGCGCCGCGACCGGATCGTCGCGCGCTCGGTCCTCGCCGATCCCGCGCGCGCTCTCGGGTCGCGCGTGCAGCGGGTCTCCGATCTCGGCGACGCGCTCGGTCGTGCGGCCCACGGCCGGCTGCGCGCCGCGCGCGGCGCCAGCGAGGCGCTCGCGCGCCGGCTCGAGGCCCGCGCGCCCGAGACGCGGCTCGCCGAACGTGCCGGGCAGGCGGCGTTGCTGCGGCGGCGCCTCGCCGACGCCGCGCGCCGTGGCGATGAGCGTCGCAGCGCGGCGTGCGGGGAGCTCGCGGCCCGGCTCGCGGGCACCTTCGAGCGGCGGGCCGCGCGCGCGACCGCGGCCAGCGAGCTGCTCGCGGCGCGGCTGCGGGCGGCGGATCCGGAGGCGATCCTCGCGCGCGGCTACGCGATCGTGTCGTACGGCGGCGCGATCGTCGTCGACGCTGCGGCGATTCCGACGGGGGCGCGCATCGACGCGAAGGTCGCTCGCGGAACGCTCGCGGCGCGCGTCGAACGGACGGGTGGCGATGGCGACGAACGAGGCGGGTGAATTCGAGGGCGCGCTCAAGCGACTCGACGAGATCGTGCAGCGCCTCGAGCGCGACGCGACCGTCGGGCTCGAGGAGTCGGTGAAGCTCTTTCGTGAGGGTAAGACGCTCGCCGAGCGGTGCGAGACGCTCCTGCGCGATGCGCAACGCGCGATCGAGTCGGGCGCTGCGGGCGACACCGTTCCTGCCGCGGCGAGCCCCGCAGCCGCGGCGCTCCCGCCGCGTTCGGTCCGGCAACCGGCGTTCGATGCCCTCGCCATCGAAGACGCCGATCCCGACCTCTAGCGCGCGGCGCCTCGACGAGGTGGTCGCCGAAGTCTCCGGCGTCACGCGCTCGCGTGCGCGCGCGCTGATCCTCGCCGGCCGCGTTCGCGTCGACGGCCGGCCGGCGACGAAGGCGGGCAGCAACGTCGCCGCCCGCGCGACGGTGGCCGTCGAGCGCCCGCGGACGTACGTGAGCCGCGGCGGCGAGAAGCTCGAGGGGGCGCTGCGCGCCTTCGCCCTCGACGTCGCGGGCGCGCGCGCGCTCGACGTCGGCGCCTCGACGGGCGGCTTCACGGACTGCCTGCTGCGCCACGGCGCCGCGCACGTCACGGCGCTCGACGTCGGGTACGGCCAGCTCGCGCTCGCGCTGCGCGACGATCCGCGCGTCACGACGATCGAACGCACGAATTTCCGGCTCGTCGCGGCGGACTCGCTCGGCGCGCCGTTCGACGTCGTCACGATCGACGCGTCGTTCATCTCGGTCATCACGATCGTCGATCGCGCGCGCGCGTTCCTCGCTCCCGGCGGCGCGATCGTCGCGCTCGTCAAGCCGCAGTTCGAGGCGGGCCGCGAGCGGCTCGGCGGCGGCGGCGTCGTGCGCGATCCGGCGGTCCGCGAAGCGATCCTGCACGAGGTCCGGGCCGGGCTGCTCGGGCTCGGCGTCGTGCCGGTCGCGCTCGCTACGAGTCCGCTGCGCGGCCCCGCCGGCAACGTCGAGTACTTCGCGCTCGTGCGCGCCGCGGGAGAACCATTCGGCGATGCGGCGATCGCGGCCGCGCTCGCCGGAGAACCCGCGTGAGCGTGACGGTCGGTACTGCGACGCTCGCGATCTACGTCGATCTCTTTCGCGAGCACGCCCGCGCCGTGGCGTCGGCCGTCGCGGCGACGTTCCGTGAAGCGGGCTACGCGATCGCGCTCTGCGAGGATCAGGACTACGCGCTCGGGATCGCCACCGACGGTGCCGCGCTCGAGGCCGCGGAGCTGCTGGTCACGGTCGGCGGCGACGGCACGCTGCTACGCGCGGCGCAGATCGCGGTCCCGCGCGGGATCCCGCTGCTCGGGATCAACACGGGTCACCTCGGGTTCCTCACCGAGCTCGAGGGAGCGGATCCCGGAACGCCCGCCGCGCTGCTCGCAATGGTGCGCGCGGGCGTTACCGTCGACGAGCGCACGGCGCTGGCGCTGGCGGTCGGCGACCTCCGGCGCTTCGCGCTCAACGATGTCGTCGTCACGCGCACACGGCCGCACATGACGCCGTTCGGGCTCTACGTCGACGGGCGCGAGGCCGCGCACGTGCCCGCGGACGGCGTCGTGATCGCGACGCCGACCGGCTCGACAGCGTACTCGCTCTCGGCGGGTGGCCCGATCCTCACGCCCGCGGTGGACGCCTTCATCGTCAATGCGCTGCTGCCGCACACGCTCTTCTCGCGGCCGCTCGTCGTGCCGTCGAGCTCGACGATCGAGATCGTGTGCGACGACGAGACGACGGGCGTCGCGCTCGAGGCCGACGGCGTCGAAATCGGGGCGCTCGGACCGGGCGATCGCGTGCACGTCGAACGCTATCCCGTGCCCGTTCGCTTCGCGCGGCGCGGGCCGGTCGACTTCTTCGCCGTCCTGGAAGGAAAGCTGCGTTGGAATGCCCCCGTCAAGCGCTGAACGCGTCCGGCTCGTCGCCCTCGAGATCGAGGACTTCGGTCTGATCGCGCGCGCGGAGCTGGCATTTTCGGATGGCCTCACCGTCTGCTCGGGCGAGACCGGGAGCGGAAAAACGATGCTCCTCGGCGCCCTCGGGTTCGCGCTCGGCGACCGGATCGGCGCCGATGCGATCCGGGGCGGCGCCGAACGCGCGCGCGTGACCCTCGCGCTCGAGACGGACGAGGCGCTACGCGCGCGCTTCGCCGACGAGGGATTCGAGCTCGAGGCCGGCGAGATGGCGTCGCTCGCGCGCGAGCTCGGCCCGGGCGGGAAATCGACCGCGCGCATCAACGGCCGGCTCGCAACGGCGGCGGGCCTGCGCGCGCTCGGCGATGCGGTCGTCGAACGGGTCGGGCAGCACGAGCAGCAGCGGCTGCTCGCCGCCGACTATGCCCTCGGCGCCCTCGATGCGTTTGCCGGACCGCCGGCCGCGGCCGCCCGCGACCGCGTCGCCGCGGCGCACGCCGAGCGAACGGCCCGCGCGGCCGAGCTCGCGGCGCTCTCGGGCGGTGCCGCCGGAGACCGGCGGGCGATCGAGGACGCGGCCTTCGCGCTCGCCGAGATCGACGCGGTCGCCCCGAAGCCGGCCGAGGACGTCGCGCTGCGTGAGCGGCGCGACTATCTCGCGAGCGGCGAGCGCATCGCGGCGGCGCTGGCGAGCGCCCGCGACGCCCTCGGCCGCGAGGGCGCGGCGCTGGAAACCCTCGGCGACGCGGCGGCGGCGCTCGAGCCCGTGGCTGGTCTCGCGCCCGCGCTCGGGGCACTCCGCGAGCGGCTCCGCGCGCTTCAGGGCGACGCACAGGACGCCGCGGTCGCAGTTGCCCGCGAGCTCGACGGCGAAGAGTTCGATCCGACCGAGCTCGAGGCGGCCGCGGCTCGGCTCGACGCGCTCGATCGGCTGCGGCGGCGCTACGGCGGGTCGCTCGAGGCGGTCGCCACCGCGCGTGCCGCGGCGCAGGCGACGATTGACGGTGACGCGACGCGCGACGCGCGGGCTGCCGCCGCCCGGACGGCGAGTGACGCGGCCGGCGCCGCGCTCGCGGACGCCGCCACCGCGCTGTCGGCGATCCGCGCGGCGGCCGCGCGCGACCTCGAGGCGCGCATCGCGGCCGAGCTCACGGCGCTCGCGATGCCGGCCGCGCGCTTCGCGATCGGCCTCGAGCCCCTCGCGGAGGTGACGGCGGGCGGCGCGGAACGCGCGGTCTTCGCACTCTCGCCGAACCCGGGCGAACCGCTGCGGCCGCTCGGCCGCGCCGCCTCGGGCGGCGAGCTCTCGCGGGTGCTCCTTGCGCTCGCAGTGGCGCTCGCGGCGACGCGGCCGCCGGGCGCGGTCGTCTTCGACGAGATCGACGCCGGGATCGGCGGCGCGACGGCGACCGCGGTCGGGACGCGCATCGGCGCGCTCGCGACGCGCGGCCAGGTGCTCTGCGTGACCCATCTCGCCCAGCTCGCCGCCTTCGCCGACGGCCACTACGCGCTGCGCAAGCGGGAGACCGCGGGCGCGACCGTCGTCGAGCTCGTCGCGCTCCGGACACCGCAGGCCGTCCTCGAGGAGCTCGCGCGGATGCTCTCCGGCGACGGCAGCCGCGTCGCCCTCGATCACGCAGGCGCGCTGCTGCGCTCGGCCCGGGGCGCAAAGGCCGACCGGCCGACCGCTGGGCGCTCGGCATGAGCGGGGCGCTACTGGTCCTCGTCTCGCCGGACGGCGACGCGATGCGGCGCGAGGCCTTCGAACTCGCGGTGACGTTCGCGCCCGAGCGGCCGGTGCTGGTGCTGTGCCCGAAAGCCGATCTGCCGCTGTATCGTGCGGCGGGCATTCCGGCCCGGAAATGGCGGCCGGCCGGATATTTCGGGATGACCAAGAGTGTGAAGGAGCTGCGGCGCTCCGTCGAGCGGCACGCCCCCGAGCTCGTCCACGCGCACGGCTTTCCGGCGATCGCCCTCGCGCTCGGGACGTTCCCCCGGCCGCTCGCGCGCCGGACGGTCGTAACGTTTCACGAGCCGCAGCGCGCGAAGGAGCTGCCGCGCAAGCTCGTCGACACGCGCTTCGCCGCGTATCTGGGCCGTGCGGGCGCCGCGACCGTGACCTATCCGACGCTCGCGGCCTCGCTCGGCAAGCGGCTCGGGCTCGCACCGGAGACGTTCACCGTGATCCCGCACGGCGTCGAGGAGCCCGATCCCGCGCCGCTGCGGCGGCCGGAGGGGCGGCCGGGTCCGATCGTCGGCTGGTTCGGCTCGCTCGCAGCGGACCGGTCGTGGGAGATCGCGATCGACGGGTTCGGAGAGATCGCGGAGCGGTTTCCCGACGCGCGGCTGCATCTCGCGGGCTCCGGTCTCGCGCGCCAGTTCGTCCGGGCGCACGTCCGGCAGTCCAAGCACGCCGACCGCGTCGTCTTCCGCGGCAACGTTCCGCAGACGGAGCTCTTCGCGTCGATCGACGCACTCGTCGTTCCGCTCTCGGGTGATGCGCAGCCGGTCGCGCCGCTCGCCGCGCTCCTCGCCGGCGTGCCCGTGATCGCGACGGACCGCGGCGCGCTCACGGACGCGCTGCGCGACGCGCGAACCGGCTGGCTCGTCGACGACGATCCTGCGGGCTTCGCGCTCGGCATCGCGACGGCATGGGGCGAGATCGACGCGGCGTGGGACGCGGCGGCCGGCGATCGCTCGCGCGCCGTGGCAACCTACGGCCGGCCGGCGGTGGCGCGCGCCTACGCCGCCGTCTACGACCGGGTCGCTACGGCAGCTGGTGAACCTTGATGATGTTCGTGCCGCCGCGCCCGACGGGCATTCCCGACGTGATGACGATCGTCTCGCCCGACCGGCCGAGATTCTCGCGCAGCATCCGGGCCTCGACGATGTCGATGAGCGTCTCGAAGTAGCGATACGACTCGACGACGAGCGCCTCGACGCCCCAGCAGAGCGCGAGCCGGCGCGCGACCTCGGGCACCTGCGTCATCGCGACGATGCTCGCGCGCGGCTTGAACGACGCGATGTGGCGCGCCGTGTTCCCCGTCGAGGTTCCGGTGACGATCGTCTCGAGCGCGAGCTTCTCGGCGATCACCGCGGCCGACTCCGCGATCGACGTCTCGACCGTCGCGATCGAGCGGGCCTTGCGCCGATCGCGTAGGAGCGCGTGCGGGTACTTCGCCTCGACCTCCCGGGCGATCGTGGCCATGACGGTGACCGCCTCGACCGGATAGGCGCCGCGTGCGGTCTCGCCCGAGAGCATGATCGCGTCCGTGCCGTCGAGGATGGCGTTGGCGACGTCGGCCGCCTCGGCACGCGTCGGGCGCGGCGAGGTGATCATCGATTCGAGCATCTGCGTCGCCGTGATGACGGGTTTGGAGGCGCAGTTCGCCCGCGCGATGAGGTCCTTCTGGACGAGGGGGACCTGCTCGAGCGGGATCTCGATGCCGAGATCGCCGCGGGCGACCATGAGCGCGTCGACGATCTCAAGGATCTCATCGATGTTCTCGAGCGCCTCGTGCTTCTCGATCTTCGCGATGACCGGCGTGTCGTGGCCGCGCTCGGCGATGAACGCCTTGACGCGCCGGATGTCGCCCGCCGAGCGCACGAACGAGACGGCGACCCAGTCGACGCCCTGCTCGAGACCGAAGGCGAGGTACTCGAGGTCCTTCTCCGTGACGGCGTCGATCTGCAGGGTCCCGTCGGGGTAGTTGATGCCCTGGCGCGCGCGCAGCTCGCCGCCGACGTCGACGATCGTGTGCGCGACGGTCGGCTCGATGGCAACGATGCGCAGCGCGATCGCGCCGTCCCCGAGGTACACCCGCTTGCCGACCTCGACGTCGCGGCAGAGCCCGGGGTAGCTCACGAAGACGCCCGCGGCGTCGCCGACGTGCGGCTCGACGTGCAGATCGAAGCTCGCGCCGTTGACGAGCGTCACCGACTCGACGCCGGGCGCGTACTGGCCCGTCCGCACCTTCGGGCCCGGGAGATCCTGGAGGATCGCGATCGGGATGCCGAGCTCGGTCGAGATCGCGCGGACGTCGGCGATGACGGCGGCGTGCTCGGGGTAGCTGCCGTGCGAGAAGTTGAGCCGCACGACGTTGAGGCCGGCCCGGACGAGCGCGCGCAGCGTTTCGGGAGCGCGCGAGGCCGGGCCGACCGTCGCGACGATTTTCGTGCGTTTGAACGCTGGCGAGAACATAGTCGTCGCGTGCCTTGCGCGTGGGAGCGGCGGCGGTCCTTCGGGAAACGCGCGGTATTCTCACGCGCGTCGCGATGCGACAAAAGGAGCAAAGTTCCCGAGCGTGTCGGTCGAGTTCTGGAGTGCCTTCTGCTCGCTGATCGTGTTCGCGACGACGGCGGTCGCCGCAATGCGCCAGCTCCGGCACGTGCGCGCGAACAACGAGATCCAGGCGCTCATGGCGATGCAGCACGACTTCCACCGGCCGGTCCGCAGCACGCGCTCGCCGAAACGTCGCGAGCGCTCGAGCAACGGCTGCGCGAGCCCGCATACCGCGCCGAGTTCGAGGCGCTCGGCTTCATCGATCCGGTATGCCATCCGGAGATGGAGTCTGTAACTGGTTCGACAGCGCCGGGACGCTCGTGAAGAACGGCCTCGTCGAGGAGAACGCCTTCAACGAGCTCTTCGGCCGACTCGTCGACCGCAGCTGGGAGCTCCTCAGGCCCGCGATCGCCATCATGCGTCGTCGGCGCGGGCCAACGCAATATCAGAACTTCGAGTATCTCGTTGTCCGCTACCGGGCCTGGCACGCGCGCCACCCAACCGGTCGATATCCCGCGGACGTGCCGCGATTGCCGCTCGAGGATCCGTGGCCCCGCAACGGCGACGTTGCGCGGCCGGGCGTCGGGGTGGTATGATGGGCGCAGATATATGAAGCGTGGGCTGGTCCCGCGCTTCGTCGTTGTACGGGGTAGCGCGCGGTCATCGAGAGTTCGTCAGGAGCGGTCGGCACGACGGGTATGGGACTCGACGACGCCTATGCGGCGCTCGTCGCCGCGATTGGGAGCGATCCTGCGTTTTCGGACGTCGAGGTCGTCACGTCGAAGGTCGTGCGGCAGGGTCGGTCACGTGAAATCACGCTGCTGCTCGATTGCGAGGGCGGGATAGATCTCGCGACGTGCGAGCACGTCGCGGCCCGGATCAACCGCGGCCTCGATGCCTACGAGGACCCCTATACGCTCGCCGTCATGTCGGCGGGCCTGGACCGGCCGCTCGTGCGGCCCGAGGATTTCGACCGCTTCGCAGGCCGCGCGGTCAAGATCATGACGACCGAACTGCTGGCCGGCGCGAAGACGCATCGCGGCATACTGCGCGGCCTGCGCGGCGCGGGCGTGATCCTCGAGACCGAGGGCGGCGAGCTCGCGATTCCCCTCGACGCCATCGCCTCCGCCAACGTCGATTTCGACGTCCGCGCGGATCTGTCGCGCGCCAAACGAGAGAGAAGAGATGCCCGCAAAAACCGTTAAGCCCGCTCCCGACGAACCGACGCTGCGCGACTCGCTGCGTCTGCTGCAGGGTGAGCGCGCGATCCCCTTCGACATGCTGCTCGAGGCGCTCGAGGCGGCGCTCATCTCGGCGTACAAGAGAAACTACGGTGGTGAAGCGAATGCGATCGTCGCGATCGATCGCGATACGGGCGAGTATAAGGTCTATCACCGGCGGCTCGTCGTCGACGAGGTCGCCGACCCCAAGCTCGAGGTGACGAAGAAGGACGCCGGGGCGAAGTACGAGCCCGGCGACTACTTCGACGAGGAGGTCGCGCCGAAAAACTTCGGCCGCATCGCCGCGCAGACCGCGAAACAGGTCATCGTGCAGCGTATCCGCGAGGCCGAGCGCGACACGATTTACAATGAATTCAGCGCGAAGCTGCACGGGCTCGTCAACGGCATGGTCCAGCGCTACGAGCAGCGCAACATGTTCGTCGATCTCGGCAAGATCGAAGCGCTGCTGCCGCTCTCGGAGCAGGTGCCGCGCGAGAACTTCCGGATCAACGACCGGCTACTCGCCTTCGTCCTCGACGTACGCAAGACGAGCAAGGGCCCGCAGATCGTGCTTTCGCGGGCGGCCGAGGGGCTCGTGCAGCGGCTGCTCGAGCGCGAGGTGCCCGAGATCGAGGACAACGTCGTCGAGATCATGGCGATCGCGCGCGAGCCGGGCAGTCGCTCGAAGGTCGCCGTCAACTCGCATCGCGCCGACGTCGATCCGGTCGGCGCGTGCCTGGGCCCCAAATCCACCCGCATCGCTGCGGTCTCGGACGAGCTGCGCGGCGAGAAGATCGATATCATCCGCTGGTCGGGCGACTCGGTCGGCTTTATTCAAAACGCGCTCGCACCGGCCAAGGTCATCGGCGTCGAGCTCTTCGAGGACGAGGGCGTCGGGCTCGTGACGGTTCCCGACTACCAGCTCTCGCTCGCGATCGGCCGCGAGGGGCAGAACGTGCGGCTCGCCGCGCGGCTCACGGGCTGGCGGCTCGACATCACGAGCGAGAGTGACGCCGAAGCGACGCGCGCGCAGTATGTCGCCGAGCGCGAGGAGCGGGCGGCCGCGGCGGCCGAGGCGGAAGCCGAGGACGCGGTCGACGGCGAGACCGAGGGCGAGGAGACGCCGGGCATCGACCCGGAGATGCTTAGGAAGCTCGAGGAGTTTCGGCGCCAGATGTTCGACCCCGCGAGCCGCGAGGGCGGAGCATAGCGCACGAGCCTGAGCGGACGTGCGTCGGGTGTCGGCGCCGAGCCGCGCAGCGCGCGCTCGTGCGGTTCGTGCGCGACGGCGCGGGCTCGGGCTGGCGACGCGATACGCCGCGCGGCCGGGCGCCCGGTCGCGGCGCCTACCTATGCTCGGCGGCGTGCGCGGCGCGGTGCGTTCGCAACAAACGCTACCCCGGGCTCGGCCAGGCGGCGGTGACCGTCGACTGGCCGATGCTTTGCGCCGGCGCGCGGGCCGTGTATGATACGAGCGTCCTCCCGCGATCGAGCGCGGAGACGTCGAAGGGTCACGAACGTGCCGGATCGGTACGGACGGCGACTCGGAGCAAATGAATGAACTAACGGTTTTCGGTGCAGCCGCTCGCGCGGCAGCCGGGTTGTGAAAAGGACGATATGGCATCCGGGAAAGTACGTATCTTCGAGCTGGCCAAAGAACTTGGTCTCTCGTCGAAAGAATTAATCGGCCTCTTCGAGCGGCTCGGTCTCGAGGCGAAGAACCAGCTCAGCGTCGTCGACGACAAGGTCGCCGACCTCGTGCGCGGCGTTCTGCTCGGTGGCGGCTCGAAGGGCGCGCCGAAGGCGGCACCCGCCGCCGCGAGCGGCGCGGCGGGCGGCGTCGCCGTCGCGCCGCCGCCCCCGGCGGCCGAATCCGAGCCGGCGGCCGCGGCCGCCGGAGCGCCCGAGCCGGCAACCGCCGCGCCCGCGAAGGCCGAGTCCATCGCCGCCGCGCCGCCCGCGGACGGCTCGAACGGCGTCGCGGCCGCCGCGCCGGCGCCGGAGCAGCCGCAGGCAACCGCCGCGCCCGCACCGGCGCCGAGCGCCCCCGCCGCCGCGAACGGCGCGCCGGCCGCAACGCCGGGCTTGCAGACCTCGGCCGCCGAGGCTCCGGCGGCCGGGCCCACTCCCGTTCGGTTTTCGACGCCCGCGCCGCGCCTCGCGCCGCCGCGGCCGGCCGCCGCCGCCGCCGCGGCCCCGCCCGCGGCGGCGACGACTCAGCCGCCCGTCGCGGCCGCGCCCCCCGTCGCCGACGAGGCGGACCCAAAGCCGCCGGCCGACGGCACCGGTTCGCCCGGCACGCCGTCCGTCGGCCCCGTGCCCCGGATCGTCGGCGGCCCGGCGCCGCGCCTCGTCGGGTCGCCCGCGCCGCGGCTCGTCGGCAGCCCCGCCCCGCGCCTCGTCGGCAGCCCGGCGCCGCGCCTCGCACCGGGCGCCCAGCCGGTTCGCGCGCGTCCGGCGGCGGGCGTCGACGGCCCGATCCCGACGCTACGGCCCGTGCCGCAGGGACAATCCTCGATCGCCGCACCGCGGCCGGTAGCCCACGACGGCGACGTCGCGGCTACCGATGCCGGTGCGCAAGCCGGCACGCCCGGCCGGCCCGGCGTCGCGCCGCGGCCGGGCCAGCTCGCCGCGCCGGGCCAGCCGTTCCGGCCCGGTCAGCCCGGCGAGCCCGTGCGCCCCGGTGCCCCGATCCCCGGCCGCCGTCCCGTCGGAAACGGCCCGTTCCGGCCGCTCGCGCCGCCGCCCGGCGGTCTGCCCGCGGTCGGGCCGCGGCCCTTCACGCCCCGTCCGCCGGGAACGCCGGCGGCCCCCGGAGCGCCCGGTTCCGGCGGCCCGTCGCCGAGCTCGGGCGGTCCGCGCGGCCCGCAGCCCCGCGGCCGCGGCGGCGATCATTCCGGCGGGAAGCGCGACCGTGAGACGGAGATGCTCCTGGAGAAGGAGCGCCGTCGCAAGAAGAACGGCGGCGACCGCGTCCCCGTCGCGACGAGCACGCTCGAGACGATCGAGATCCCGGACGTCCTGACGGTTCAGGAGCTCGCGACGTCGATGATCGTCCCGGCCAAAGACGTCATCAAGGAGCTCATCAAGATGGGCACCATGGCGACGATCAATCAGAATATCCCGGCCACGACCGCCCAGAACGTCGCCAAGAAGTTCGGCTTCAACGCCGTCATCAAGGAGGCGGGCGAGGAAGTCGTCGTCGAGCAGGAAGAGGATCGGCCGGAGCTGCTCACGTCACGGCCGCCCGTCGTCACGGTGCTTGGCCACGTCGACCATGGCAAGACGTCGCTGCTCGATAAGATCCGCTCGGCCAACGTCGCGAGCGGCGAGGCGGGCGGCATCACGCAGCGCATCGGCGCCTACACGGTCGAGCGTAACGACCACAAGGTCACGTTCATCGACACGCCCGGTCACGAGGCGTTCACCGCCATGCGCGCCCGCGGCGCGAAGGTCACGGACGTCGCGATCCTCGTCGTGGCGGCGGACGACGGCGTGATGCCGCAGACGCTCGAGGCGATCTCGCACATCAAGGCGGCGGGCGTCCCGATCGTCGTCGCGATCAACAAGATGGACCGCGAGGACGCGGCACCGGACCGCGTCAAGTCGCAGCTCTCGGAACAGGGTCTGCAGCCGGTCGACTGGGGCGGGAAGGTCGAGATGGTCCCCGTCTCGGCGCGCACGGGCGACGGCATCGAGCTGCTGCTCGAGACCGTCCTGCTCGAGGCCGAGCTACGCGATCTCAAGGCGAACAAGACCCGCCGCGCGCAGGGCGTCGTCATCGAGTCGGCGCTCGACAAGGGCCGCGGTGCGGTCGCGACCGTGCTCGTCCAGAACGGCACGCTGCGCACGGGCGACGTCGTCGTCGTCGGTTCGGCGTTCGGTAAGATCCGCGCGCTCGTCGACGACAAGGGCAAGCAAGTGAAGAAGGCGGGCCCGTCGATCCCGGTCGAGATCATGGGCCTCTCGGAAGTCCCGAGCGCCGGCGACAGCCTCATGGTCGTCTCCGACGAGCGCGTGGCGCGCGAGGCGGCGGCGAAGCGCTCGACGCGGCGCAAGGACGTCGCGATCGCGGCGACCTCGGGTCCGCGCGTCTCGCTCGAGTCGTTCATGGCGACGGGCGTGGACGGCGGCCGCAAGTCCCTCAACCTCATCCTCAAGGCCGACGGCCAGGGTGCGGTCGAGGCGCTCCGTAGCCGGGTCGAGGGACTTTCGAACGCCGAGGCCGACATCCGCGTCATCCTCGCCGGCGTGGGTGCCATCACGCCGAACGACGTCAACCTCGCGAGCGCCAGCAACGGCGTGCTCATCGGGTTCAACATTCGACCCGACGAGACGGTCAAGCGGCTCGCGGAGAACGAGCAGGTCGACCTGCGGTTCTACACGGTCATCTACGACGTGGAGAACGACCTCAAGAAGGCGCTCATCGGCATGCTCGCACCGAAGTTCCGCGAGATCATCCTCGGTCGCGCCGAGGTCCGCGAGGTCTTCAAGGTCAGCAAGGTCGGCACGATTGCGGGTTGCTACGTCCAGAGCGGCAAGCTCACCCGCAACGCCAAGGTCCGGATCCTCCGCGATTCGGCGGTCGTCTTCGAATCGGAGCTGGAATCGCTGCGGCGGTTCAAGGACGACGTCAAGGAGGTCGCCGAGAATTACGAGTGCGGCGTCCAGATCGCGAAGTTCTCCGACCTCAAGAACGGCGACGTGATCGAAGCCTACACCTCGGAGCTCGTCGCGCCGGAACTCGTCGCGAACTAGCGCTTGGGATCGAGCGAGCGGGCGGCGACCGGGTGGTCCCGCCTGCTGGACTGGGTGCCGCCGCTCTACGTCCTGCAGGCGGCCTGTGCCGTCGGCATCGGCGTCTTCGGGCTTTTCCAGCGCACGGTCCCGTGGACGGTCGTCGGGATCGCGCTCTGTCTCCTCGGCCTCGCATACGCCGGCCTCGTCACGTGGGTGATCACGTTCTACGCTCCGTATCACGACGGGATCCCGCCCCAGTGAGCCGTCGCTTCGGGAAGAGCGGCTTCGGCGGCGTGCCCGGCGCTCCGGGCGTCGCGCCTCGCGCGCGAACGCTCCAGATCGGTGTCCGGACGAACGCGGTCGGCATCGTTGCCGCGGTCGCGCTCTGCGCGTATCGGCTCGCGACCGTCGGCCTCGACGCGGACGCATGGTTCGCGGCGGGCGTCGCGGTCTATTTCTCGATCGCCTGCGGCGTCAATGTCCTCGCCGCGCGGCGACTCGCACGCGGCGCCTGATGCGCGCCGCCGGGTCCCGGCGCCGCTCGCCGCTCGCCATCTTCTTCGTCGTGTGCGGGGTCCTGATCGCCGCGCTCTTCGCATTCGCGTTGCGCGACCTCGCGCAGGACGGCGACCGGCCGCCGTCGTTCCGCACGAACGATCTCACGAGCGCGATCACGTCGGCCGCGATGCTCGGCATCGTGGGGTTCGCTTACCTCAAGGTCACGCCGCCGCGGTCCGGTCTCGCGGCGCCGCCGGCGGACGAGCCGGGCGACGCGGCGGCGGAGCCCTCGCGCCGCGTACTAGGTGAGCCGCGGCCGGCGCGGACGCCGCCCGGCCGGCGTCGAAGGCGACGGAAATGAAGCGCGAACGGATGGGTCGGATCGATCACGAGCTCCAGCGTGAGCTCGCAATGCTGATCTCGACGGAACTCAAGGATCCGCGCCTCGGGTTCGTCACGGTCACCCGCGTGGAGATCTCGAGCGACCTCCAGGTCGCGAAAGTCTACGTCTCGATCATCGGGGATCGCCACGTTGCCAAGCAGAGCATGATGGCGCTCGAATCGGCTCGCGGTTTCCTGCGCGGTGCTATCGGGAGCGCGGTCGTCCTCCGGCATACGCCCGAGCTCGTCTTCGTCGAGGACCGCTCGACGGAGAAGGCGATTGCGCTCAGCCGCGTGCTCGCCGAGTCACGGGCGGCCGCGACTCCGGCGGCCGAGGCGACCGCACCGGCCGCGGCGGCCGAGCCTGCGGTGACACCCGAGGCGACCGATGATTCTCACTGAGCGCGCGCCGCTCGATCTCTCGCGCGCGAGCGACGTGGTCGCCGAGCTTCGGCGGCGTTCGACGTTCGTGTTCGTGAGCCACATGAAGCCCGACGGCGACACGCTCGGGGCCGGGCTCGCGCTCGGCCACGCGCTCGAGGCCGAAGGCCGGCGCGTGCACTACCTGCAGCAGGACGTCGTCCCGCGCAACCTGCGCTTCATGCCCGGTGCCGAGCGCGTGACGGCGATCGTTCCGCAGAATCTTCCCGACGATACGCTCTGGGTGTTCTGCGACATGAGCGACGCGTCGCGGGCGGGCGACCGCCTGCCGGATCTGCGGCGCGAGAACGTGCTCAACGTCGATCACCATCTCGCGAACAGCCGCTTCGGGACGTGGAACTACGTGCTCGAGACGGAGTGTTCGACCGGATCGTGCGTGCTGCGGCTTCTCGATGCGATGCACGCGACGATCACGCCCGCGATCGCGACCTGTCTGCTCACGACGATCATGACCGACACGGGCGGCTACCTGCACTCGAATACGAACGCGAGCGTGCTCCGCGCGTCGGCGCGGCTCATCGAAGCGGGCGCCGATCAGCGCGAGATCACCGAGCGCATCTTCGCGAACAAGCGGTTCGGTCAGCTGCGGGTCGTCGGCGCGGCGCTCGCCGACGCGCGGCTCGAGTCCGGGGGGCGCTTCTGCTGGTCCGTCGTCGACGAGGCGATGCTCGCGCGCTATGGCGCCGACGGCGAAGACACCGAGGAGATCGTCGGCCAGCTCGGGGCGGTCGACGGTGCCGAGGCGGCGCTGCTGCTCAAGGACTTCGACGGCTCGCTGCGGGGCAGTTTGCGCAGCCGCGGTCGCATCAACGTCCAGGCGGTCGCGGCCCGGCTCGGCGGCGGCGGCCACTTCCGCGCCGCCGGCTTCAGCTTCGACGGCAGCGTGTCGGAGGCGGTCGACGCGGTCCGGGCGGCGCTCATCGCCGAGGGTCTGTAACGCCGCGCGCATGATACTCGGGTTCGTGAACGCGTTCAAGCCGGCCGGGCCGACGTCCGTGCAGGTCGGCGCGCGCGTCAGGCGCGCGTTCGCTCGCGTCACGGGTGAATTGCCGCCGATCGGCCATCTCGGAACGCTCGATCCGATGGCCGCGGGCGTACTGCCGCTCGCAATCGGAAAGGCGACGCGGCTCCTGCCGCTCATCGAAGACCGCCGCAAGTCATACGTCTTCACGCTCGTCCTGGGCTCCGCGACGGCATCGGGCGACGCGACCGGCGCGACGATCGAGCGCGCGCCCGTGCCGCGCGCTGCGGCCGAGCGCCTCACCCAGGCGGCGAGCGACGCGATCGGCCCGATGCTCCAGGTCCCGCCGATGGTCAGCGCGCTCCATCACAACGGCGAGCGGCTCTACGTGATCGCGCGCCGCGGCGAGACGGTCGAGCGGCCGCCGCGCCGGGTGACGATTTACGCGCTCGAGCTCCTCGGTGTCGCAGCCGGCGTTGCGCGGCTGCGGGTCGCGTGCTCCGAGGGCACGTACGTTCGGACGCTCTGTGAGGACCTCGCCCGGACGATCGGGACGGTCGGCCACATGGGCGCGCTGCTGCGCGATGGGGCGGGCCCCTTCACGCTTGCGGACGCGCTACTGCCTGAGGAAATCGACGCGGATCCGCTCGCCGCGCTCGTCGTGCCCGATCGCGTGATCCCGATTCCGACGGTCGTGCTGGACGGCCGCGGCGCGGCCGATTTTCGCGCGGGCCGGGTCGTGCCGTTTCCGGAGGGGTCGGCGGCGAAGGCGGTGTTCGTGCGCGACGGTAGCCGCGTGCTCGTTGGGGTCGGCGAGCCGCTCGGCTCGCTGCTGGCACCGCGGCGGGTCTTCGTTTGAAGGTTCACCATGTGCTCGAGCCGCCCGCGGCTGGCCGACCGATCGCCCTCGCGGTCGGCTTCTTCGACGGGCTGCATCGCGGGCACCGGGCGATCGTCCGCGAAACGATCGCCCGGCGCCGGCCCGGAGCGATCGCCGCGGCGCTCACCTTTCCCACGCATCCGGCGACGCTCGTCCGGCCGGGCTCGGTGCCACCGCTGATCGCGACGCTCGAGGAACGCGTCAACCTGCTCGCCGGCTGCGGTCTCGACGAGCTGTACCTCGTGCCGTTCGACGCGGCGTTCGCCGAGCGGGAAGCCCGGGCGTTCCTGCTCGAGTCGTTGGTCGGTACCCTCGGCGTCGAGACGCTCGTCATCGGCGAGAACTTCCGGTTCGGCCGCGGCCGGACGGGCGACGTGGCGCTCGCGCGGTCGGTGCTCGAACCGCTGGGCGCCGCCGTGGTCGCGGTCCCGCCGCTGCTCGACGACGGCGAACGTGTCTCGAGCACGCGCGTCCGCGCCGCGCTCCTCTCAGGCGACCTGACGACCGCGAATCGGCTACTCGGCGTGCCGTATGCGCTACGTGGCCGCGTCTCGCTCGGCTTCGGGCGCGGCCACGATCTCGGCTTCCCGACCGCCAACCTCGAGGTCCCGGCGGAGAAGACGCTGCCGGCCGACGGCGTGTACGCCGCGGTCGGCCGCTACGACGGGCGCGACCGTCGCGCGCTCGTCTCGATCGGGACCAACCCGACGTTCGCCGGGACGCGCCGAACGGTCGAGGTCTGGCTGCTCGATTTCGACGGCACGATCTACGGCGAGGAGCTCGCGCTGCGTGACTTCGCCTTCGTGCGCGGCCAGCTGACGTTCGCGTCGGTCGACGAGCTGGTCGCGCAGATGGCCCGCGACGCCGAGCACGCGCGCTTCCCATCGTTCGCCACCGCCACCGCCAGCCGGGCCGAGTCGGCCGCCATGGCCGCGGCGAGCGCATCGTGATCGTCCGCGGTGGCGTTGCGCTCGCGCTCGGGTTCGCCATGCTGGTCGCGGGCGGCGCACCGGCGGCGGCGGCCAGCCACGCGGGCGATCCCGCGCCCGCGATCGTGCTGCCGACGGTCCGCCGCGTGCCGTTCGTGCTCGCCGCGCTGCGCGGCAGGCCCGTGTATCTGAATTTCTTCGCGACGTGGTGCGGCCCGTGCAACGAGGAGGCACCGAGCGTCGCGCGGCTCGGTCGCGAGGCCGCGGCGCGGGGCGTGATGGTCGTGGGCGTCGACGAGCTCGAGGACCGTGCGAAAGGGCTCGCGTTCGCGCGACGGTACGGCTTGCCATTCCCGATCGCGCTCGACGACGACGGCGACGCGGCGCACGCCTTCGATGGCGTCGGCTTGCCGCTCAACGTCTTCATCGGCCGCGATGGCCGAATCAGCACGTATCGTCTCGGGGCGATGTCGCCCGCGGAGATCTCCGCCGCGCTGCGGAAGATCGAGGCGTGATCCTCCACAATGCACGCGTCGCCGCGCTCGCCGTCGCGTGCCTTGCGCTCGCGACGGCGCCCGTCGGCGCGCAGCTCTCGACCAAGCCCGGCGGAACCATTCACGGCACAGCGATGCTGGCGACGCCCGAGCCGATGCCGGCCCGCCCGAGCCGGCCGCACGCGAAGCTACCCGCCCGACCCAATGCTGCTCGTCCGGTCGGGCCGTTCAAAGTACGCCGGCCGCCGCCGGTGGGTGGTCCACGGGTGGGCCCGAAGGCTGCGACCGCCACAAAGCCGGCGGGGCATTAGCCCAGGCCGCCGGCACCTCGAGTCGCTCCGCTGAGCGAAGCGGCGCGACCGCACGCCCGGGCCGGAGGTCGTCGCCGACGTCTCGGGTGAAGCGTCGTCATGGCACTACCGATCGAACGCTTCACGCTCGGCGTCGAAGAAGAGTATCAGATTGTCGACGGCACGACGCTCGCGCTCGCCGGCCGCGAGGCGGATGTCCTGCCGCGCGCGGAACGCGAGCTCGGCAGCGCGGTTGCGCCCGAGTTGCAGCAATCGATGATCGAGATCGCGACGCCCATCTGTTCGACGCTCGCGGACGTCCGCCGCGAACTCGAGCGGGCGCGTAAGCGAGTCGTCTCGGCAGCACGCGAGCGCGGGTCGCGCATCGCCGCCCAAGGCACACATCCGTTCTCCGACTGGCGCGAGCAGACGATCACCGAGAAGCCGCGGTATCGCGAGATTAAAGCGATGTACGGTCTCATCGCAAACGAGACGGTCATCTGTGGTTGTCACGTCCACGTCGCGCTGCCGGGGCGAGACGTCGCGATCGACGCCATGAGCCGCGTGCGGTCGCAGCTCGCGCCGCTACTCGCGCTTTCGGCCAACTCGCCGTACTGGCTCGGGACCGACTCGCACTACGCGAGCTTCCGCACCGAGATCTGGTCTCGCTGGCCGACGGCCGGTCCGCCGCTCGGGTTCGACTCGGAGGGCGAGTACGATGACCTCGTCGCTGCCCTCGTGCGCTCGGGCGTCGTTGAGGACGAAACGAAGCTGTACTGGGACGTCCGGCCGTCGTGCCGGTTCCCGACGCTCGAGTTCCGCGTGGCCGACGTCGCCATGACGATCGACGGCGCGGTCTTGCTGGCCGGCCTCGCCCGCGCGCTCGCGCGAAGCGCCTACCTCGCAGGCGACCGCGGCGAGGCGGTCCCGGCGGCGCGGCACGAGGTCGTCCGCGCGGCTCATTGGCACGCTGCCCGATACGGCCTCGACGGCGAATTGGTCGATGCGCGAACCGGCGAGCGCGCGCCCGCGCGACAGGTCGTCGAGGCGCTGCTCGTTCAGCTGCGCGACGCGCTCGAAGAGGCCGGAGATTACGAGGAGGTCGCCGCGCTGGCGCGCGACGTGCTACAGGGCGGCACGGGCGCGAAGCGACAGCGCGAGGTCTTCAAACGAACGGGTGATCTCCGCGACGTCGTTGCGTACGTCGTCGCGAAAACCGAAGCATGACGGGCCGGGCTTCCTTGTGCATCAACGGGTCCGCGCCGCTGTCGACGCGGTGAGCCCGAGACCACGATCACGAGCATGACGCCAACGCTTCAACGGGGCCGCGCCGTTGTCGACCTAATATCGGGGAAGAAAGCGCTGCGGAGCAGCGGAGGTTCGATCTAGCCAGATCGACCCAAATGCACGTAATGCTTCAACGGGGCCGCTGCTCCGAAAGCTTAACAGGTTGCGGAAAAAGCAATGCCGCTGGTGTCGATCTGGCGGGCTTTTTTCGCTATAATTGGAGCAGGTTTCCTCGATATCTTGAGGTAGCGGCTGATGCGGTCCGAAGATGTACAAAATAC